>Ga0206682_10001850_pt1 | contig 20089 bp, 9 predicted proteins | sample M240m12015metaG_FD_155444 | JGI IMG/M metagenome (GOLD analysis project Ga0206682, IMG submission 155444) | Ammonia-oxidizing marine archaeal communities from Monterey Bay, California, United States - M2 40m 12015 | ecosystem: Environmental > Aquatic > Marine > Intertidal zone | place: USA...
CCTTCGAACCACTTTTTTTTTTCAGAGACACAGAGAGGAGCCGCGACACTGCGCCGCTATGTCTACGCGCCGCCGTGCCTCGCCCTCGCGTCGTCCGCGCGTTTCAGCAAGCCCTGCAGCCTGGTCACCAGCGCCTTCCTCGCGGCGCGCGTTCGGTCGTCGCCGTGGGTCGCGACGTCGTCGCAGCCGATGACCGCCTTCTCGCACGCATCCGCAAAGGCGACGAGCGCCTTTTCCTCCGGCGCCACGGCCATCTCGAGCGCCTCCAGGTCGCGCTCCAGCGCGTCCGCGCGCGCGGCGCGCTCAGCGAGCGCCGAGCGGGACCGCGCGACCGGGTCCGTCGCGTTCGTTTCGTTCGTTTTCGTCTTCGTCTCGCCCGCGCCCGGCGACCCGACGAGTTGGTGTCGTTCGTTTCCTCCCCGAGAACTCGAAGAGAACTCCGCCGCTCTCGCCCGGCGCATCTCCTCCATCTGCGCCTCCTGCTGCTGCCGCGCGCGCGCGCGCTTCGACGCCTCCGTCTCGAGAAGCATGAGCTTCGCCGTGGGCTTCACCCCCAGGCCCCCCACGGTGTCCTCCGGCGCGGGCTCGCGGCCCCTGAAAAGCAAACGATGCGTGGTCGCGTCGAGGTCGCCCGCTTCTACGCACGCCTCGAGCTTCGCGCTCTCCCACGTCGTGTCCGGGTAGGCGTCGATCTCCACCATGTCCTGCTTAAGCCCGACCGCCACGCGAAGACGCGTGGGCGGGGTCGCCGCCATTCGGCCGTCCGGCCGCGCGGATGCGCGCGCGAGTCTGTCCGAGTCGCTCAACCGCGAGGTCAGGGGACAGCTGCGAGTGCGCTCGAAAATGTTGAACGACGACTGGTTTTTGAGTCTCTCTCAGATCTAGACGCTGGAATGCGCGCGGCAGTCTTCGGCGCACACGCCCTCGCTCCGCGGCGCTCGCCGGAACGAGCCGCCGAGACGCCATGTCCGATTTGCACTCGAATCCGAGCTTCGAGGAGCATTCGCACGACTCCTCAGACTCCATCCACTCCTCAGACTACGACGTGTACGACGACGACGACTGGGAAACGAGCGACTCCGAGGAGGCGGGGTTTTTGACGGCACCGCGCGACTACCATGATTTCGCTCAAAGGCGACCCTTCGCGCCGCCCGTGCGCGTGCGCGCCCTGGAGGAGAGCACGACCACCCGCGCCCCGCACGCCTCCGCGCGCTTACACCGACGCCCTGACCAGGACGAAGACGACGACCGGACCACGTCCCTTCTTCCGCGGCAGAAGGGCGAATCCGATCTGGCGTTCAAGATCCGGAAAAGCCAGTGGAAGGACGTGCGAGGGCTGCTCGGCCCCCGCGCCATGGCCGCGGGCGGCGCGGGCGTGCGCCTGGCCGCGGACGCGGAGAAAGCGGACACGACAGGCGAGGGCAAAGGCAAGAAGGCTTTCAGGGAGGCTCAGGGAGGCTCCAACGCGACGGGAGTCTCAAAAACACTCAAAAACACGCCTGACTTTTTCGACCTGACCAACGCCATCGCGCTCCGCGCGCCCGCGGACGTGCTCCTCGCGCTCCTCGCGGTCGCGCCGCGGGACGCGCTGGAGCAGAGGGCGAAGGACTCTCACCACGAAGGCTCGACGCTCCTGCACTTCGCGATGCTTCCCGCGCACGAGGCGACGAGGGACCCCAAGGCGCGGGCCGCGCCCGTCTCCGTGGCGGTGGTGAAGCGCGTATGCGAGCTCGTCCCCGACGCGATCCGCGCGACGTCGCGGCGCGGGTACACGCCCATGTACGCGCTCGCGCGGTTCGGCGTGGCGAACGCCACGGCGGACAGGCTGACGGCGCAGACGGTGGATGCGCTGGTGGCGTGTTCCAAGGCGGCGGGCGAAAACGCCGGCGAAAACGCGGAAAACGCGGAATTTGGCGCGCTCGCGCGCGCCAAAGGAGGCGCCGCCGTGCTCGTTTCCAAGCCCGCGCGCGAAGCGTCGCGCCCGGATCCGGCGAACGCCGGAACGCGCTTCGAGCAGGTGAACAGGCCTCGCGGCCACGCGCGCGCGTACCCGCTTCACGCGGCGTGCGCGCGCCACCACGGGCAGACCGTGCGCGCGATTCTCCGCGCGTTCCCGGAGGCGGCGGCGTTCCGCGCGCAGTTGGGCTACGAGAAGAAGCCATCCGTCTCGATTAACGTGCCCGAAGGCCGATTTGTGGTTATGGGTGGCGACCCGGCGCCCGCGGCGGACGCCGACGCCGCCGCCGACGACGCGACCGCGAATCCTCCGAGTCGCGATCCGCGTCTCAATACGCCGCCTGATACGTACACCGACCAATCCCCGGGCTTCCCCCTGCACATGCTTCTCCGCGTGAGCGAGCACGGGGACCCTCCCGACCTCGCCACGTTCAAGGCTGTGCTCGACGCGCACCCCGACGCGGCGAAGCAGCCGGCGGGGGGGGGGCCGCGCCGTCGTCAGCCGGCGCACGTGCTGCACGCGCTGTGCTCGCAGCCCGAGAGCCCGTTGCGCTTGGTGAAGTGCCTGCTCAAGACTGTGCCTGAGTCGGCCCGGATCATCGAGCGCGGCGAGACCGCGCTGCACTGCGCGCTGGACTCGGACGCGGTGCATCACGCGCACCCGGGGGCCCCGCGGGTTCCGGCGCCGACCCCCGCCGCGGTGGACGTCGCGCTCGCCGTGCTCCGCGCGCATCCGGGGGCGTGCGGCGTGGCGGACGCGCGCGGCACCTACCCCGCGTTTTTGGCGGTCAAGAACAAGTGGCCTCCCACTGTGTGCGTGGAGATTCTGCGCGCGTTCCCCGACGCGGGTCTCAAGAAAGGCCCGCGCGACGGGTTGTTCCCGCTGCACCAAGCGACGCGCGACGGGAACGTCGAGACGACGCGAGCGGTGGCGGAGGCGTTTCCGCGCCTGGCGCGCACGGCGATGGAGGATGAAGGCTTGCCCCTGCACGTCGCCGCGCGGCACTCCGCGCCCGACGCGGTGACGCGCGCGCTGCTGGAGAGCTTCCCCGCGGGCGCGCGGCGGCAGGACGCGGAGGGCGAGCTGCCGCTGCACGCGGTGTGCGCCGCGCTGGGCAGCGACGATTTGATGATCGAGACGTCGGAGGCGGATGCGGAGAACGACCGGCGCGACTACGAAAACGCCAAGCTCCTGTACGCGGCGTTCCCGGAGGGCGCGTTCCACACGGACGCGAGCGGGAAGATCCCCGCCGAGCGGCTCCCCATGTACGACATACACCGCATGCTCAGCCGCGACGTGTTCGGGGGGGACGCCTGGAGGGGGGAGGGCTGGCGCGTCGTGGGAGGCGCCGGCGACGGCGCGTCCCAGTCCCGGTCCGCGAATACCGCGAGCGGCGCGGCGCTCCTGGTGCGCGTCGCCGCGAACGAGCTCGCCGTGGCGGCGATGTCCGCTCCGGAGATCGAGCGGCTGACCGTGGCGCTCGACCGCGCGCGCGCGGCGGTCGCCAAAGAAACGCTCCGGCGCCCGTTCGAGGAGGCTCTGCTCGCCGAGCACGACGGCGACGAGAAGTGGATGTGCCCCATCGGCTACGGGCTGTTCCGCGACCCCGTGCGCGCCGGGGACGGGCACGTGTACGAGCGGAGCAACATCGTGAAGTGGCAGGAGAAGTCCGGCGCGGTGGACGCGCGGCCGTTCGGGCTGGGCGCGCTGAACAAGCGCGCGTGGAAGAGTCCCATGACCGGCCTGAGCTGCCACGACTTCGCCCTCGCGCCCGCCGCGGAGATCCTGAGCCAGATCGACGAGAAGCTGGACGAGATGATGCGCGCCGAGCGAGGGAAAACGAGGGAAAACGAAAACGGCGAGGGCGCCGAGGACGCCGGCGACGACGCGCCCCCGGCGCGCGGCTCGAAGGCCAAGGGGAAGGCGAAAGCCGCGCCGCGTGCGCCGCGAGGTGCCGCGATCGGGACGGGTCCCACGCGCGGCGCGAAGCGCGCGGCGGAGGGGGCGGCGGCGCCGACGACGCGGGCGACGCGCGCCAAGCGCTGAAGAGACGGTTTTTTTTAAAGACACGCGCGACGCGACGCGACGCGACGCGAACGCCTATCTAAATACGTACCGTACCAGTCGTGTGACAAACCGCGTCGTTACGCGTTACGGTTCTCGTTCTTCTTCATTTTCGGTGTCATTATTATACTGACTCGCGCGTGCGTGGGGCGCCTCGCGGGTGACTAACTCAGCACCGCGGACATCGCCTCCGACGACTTCTAGTGTTGCTACGCCGAGCTCGGGATCGGCCCGGGCCGCCGACGCGTCGTCGCGTCCTTCTCTGGAGAAGGACGCGACGACTTTGTCGGCCGCCTCGAGCGCCCGAGTCGCGAATTCATTCGGCATTCGAATTGCCTTTCGCGTCGCCTTTCGCGCCGTTTCGTGTACGGCGTGCGACACGCTAAACGGCCGAATCGAGATCGATTCGACCTCCTGCTAAGACTAAGACGCGTCGCCGAACGCGCGGCGGGCGAACCGCGGGGAGGACATCCTACCGACCCCCCCGCGGCGCCTCGCGCGCGTCCAGCGCGACGGCGTCGGTCCCGGCGTCGCCGGAGCGACCTCCGAGACCAAAAAAGATTATACTACTACCATATCGTTGTCCTTTTGAACGAAACACGTTCGCGCCTCAAGCGCCCGCGCCCGCCGTGTTTTTTCCGGCGCGGCTTCTCCCCGAACCGCCGGAGCCGCCCGAGCCGCCGGAGCCGCCGGAGCCGCCGCTGTTTGAAGCGCCGCCGCCGCCCGATCCCGCCTCGGCGGCGGCGGCGGCGGCGTCGGTCACCTTCGCTTTGGCCGTTCGCTTCGACGCGCGCGTCTTCGCCGGGGGCTTCACCTCGATGTTCCCCTCTCCGGGGTCCGGTCCCGTCCCCCGCTTCTCTGGGGCGGCGGCGTGCGCACCGGGCTCGGAATCTGGCTTCGCGGACGCGTTCCCGGGTGGCACGCTCGCGGCGATCGGGGGCGAGTGGCTCTTCGTCGTCGCCGCCGCCGCCGAGGCGTTAGCGGCGGCCATCATCTGCTGCAGCAGGTAAAGCCCGCCCTGCGCCTGCGCGAGCTGGTGCTGGTTGACCCCCGGCGCGCTCGCCATGGGCACCATCATCTGCTGCATGTTCTGCATCATCGCCGCCGCCGCCAACGGGTCGCTCTGCATCGCCGCCGCCAGCGCGAGCATGGGGTGCTGCGGATGCTGCGGGTGCTGAGGTGCCGGGACACCAAGCACGGGAGAGCCGCGCGCCGCCGCCGCCGCCGCCGCGAACGCCGCCGCGGCGGCGTTCGCCGCCGCGACGTTCGGCGCGTGCGGAACCGGAGAGTCTCCGCGGAGACGAGCGAAGGGTTCGTGCGCGCCGAGAACGGCGTGGGGCACGATGCTGGGAACGCCTTTGTGCGCCGCCTGCGTGTGCGGCGCGGACGAAGGGTTCGCGGGCGCGCGTCCCGCTAAAATCCCGCTCGGCGGCATCGATCCGACGCTGAGAGAGGGGGGGGCGGGCCCAGCGCGACTCGCCTTCGGCCGGCGCAGCGGGTGCTCCCCCCCCGCGGTCGGCTCGCTCACCGACGCGTCGCGGCTTCGTTTACCGCCGACGTGCTGACCGGCGCCGGCGTCGGCGACGATCCCGCTCCCGGCGCCGGCGCCGCGTGAGGCGCGCGGCATCTCCGTCTTTGCGCGCATCAAATCCGCGCGGAGGTTCTCGAGCACGGTGCCGCTTCGGCCGCGCTCGAGGTGCCTCTGCGCGCGCGGCGGCTTGAGGATGGACAAGTCGAGGCACACCTGCTCGAGGATGCCGGACGCCTCGGCGAAGGCATTGACGTCCTCCAGGCCGAGCAGGTGCCGCTCGAGCGCCATCATGCCCTCGGGCGACTGTTTGATGAAGTCCAGGATGGACAGGACCTCGCTGGTGGTGTTGGGGAGGAGCCCGTCCAGCATCAACACGCGGTTGGCGGACTGCACGCTGCCCAGGCGCGGGAGCGCGGACATCGTCACGCTACGTTGGCCGCAGGAGTCCTCCACGACGATCATCGTCTCCCACGCAACCTGCCGCAGCAGAAGCAGGTCCTGCGCGGCGGCGTCCATGGAGGCCACGAGCACGTGGAACTTGGGCCTGCGCGCCGACGCCACCGCCGCCGCCGCCGCCGCAGCCGCGACGGACACGGGGTCGGAGCCGTCGCCGCCGGAGCCGCGCGTGGCGCCGCCGCTCCCGTTCGTGTCGTTCGGGGAAACGCGGCGCGTCGCAGACGGATCGGACCCGCCCCCGGACCCGCCCCCGGACCCGCCCATCCCGCCGCTGTGGTCCTCTTCGCCCATGAGCTCGTGCGAACCGCCGTTCCCGCCGTCGCCGGAGCCGACGCCGCCCGAGCCCGTGTCTTGACCCGGGATGCTCCCGTCGCCGGAGCCCCCGGCGGGGACCGCGAGACTCGCGGGGTCGGAAGGCGGAGACGCGCCGCGGATGCTCGCGGTCTTGTCGTCGCTGCCGATCTTGCCCGAGCCGGAACCGCCGCCGCCGACGCGCTTTACGGTTTTGTCCGACTGCGCGCCCGCGTCGCCCGGGGCGCCCGGGACGCTCGCGCGCGCCGTCGCGCCCGCGGGCGGCGCGGGATTCGCGGCGGGGCCCACCGCCGCGGCGCCTTTTTGCACACTCCCGGCCACCTGGAAGTTGACAGTCAGGCTCTTGCCGCTGCCGCTCCCGCCGGAGGCGCCGAAGCCCCCCGACCCGCTGCCCACGCGCCCGCCGCCGCCGCCGCCGCTGCCGCTGCCGCCGCCGCTGCCGCCGCCGCTGCCGCCGCCGCTGTCGGAAGCGGGCGAGCCCTCCTTGGCACCCTGCTTCGCGGCGGCGACGCCGGCGACGGCGGGTGGGTTCGCCGCCTTCGCCGCCGTCTCGACAGCGGCGAGCGAATCGGGCGAGTCGGCGTCTCGCTTTCCGCTCCCGTCCCATCCGCGTTCGGACGCGCCGTTCTCGCGCCGGACGAACTTCGAGGCTCGGTCGAAGCGGCGGTGGCTCCACTCGTGCTCCTGCACGAGTTGGCGCGACACCGCGCTGCCGCAGTACTCGACGACGTTCAGCTCGGGCGCCCAGCGCGAGAACTCGGCGATCCAGCCCGGAAGCGCACTGGCGGGCACCACCACCAGCGCGGGGGCGTTGCGCGCGCCGAACTCGCATCTCTGCGCGGCGAGCAAGCCGATGGCGGAGGCGCAGCGCCGGGCGTGGTGCCCGGCGCGCGTCGCGTTTTTCCCCTCGTTTCCGCTCAACCCGCTCAACCCGCGGAAAGAGTTCGAGCGAATGGAGCCGCGAGCGGAGCCGTGCTCGGGGTAGATCATCACCACGCCCTCGCGGTGCATCCACGCGGAGAGGAGCCAGCGCACGGCGGGGTCGGAGGAGGAAGATGCGCTGCCGGATCTGTGCCGCCGAGCCGAAGTGTCGCCGGAGTCCTTCTGGTTCACGCGCGGCGCGCGCTTCGCGCCAACCACGGCGTCCGTGGTGTCCGTCACGCCGGCGTCGGTGTCGGAGACGTCGGGAGACCCGCCGCCTCCCGAGCCCGAGCCGCCGAGACTTACGCCGCCGCCGCCGCCGCCGAGACTGACCGCGGCGCTCGTCCGCGGCGGCGCCCGGCGACGCGCGTCGAGCTCCTCGGAGCCGCCGGAGCCACCCTCGTCGCTGTCCGCTTTGGTCTTCTCCTCGCTGCCGCTCGGCGAGGCGCCGCGCAAAAGCACCTCCGCCGGCGTCGCCGCCGCTCGCGACTTGAGCGTCGCCACCGCGCGCGCGGCGGCGACGGAGCCGTTCGCCGCGTCGTGCATCGTGTCCACTGCGCTCGCTTTGGCCCAGGCGCGGTACCGCTCCAGCAGCTTGGCGAGGTCGGGGTGCACGTCCACGCTCTCCCACGTGCACGCGTCGTACGGAAGACCCCACCACTTGATCAGCACCTTCACGTTCTCGAGGGAACCGTCCGCGGGGGACGAAGGCGGCGAGCGCTCTTTGCGCCCGTTCCCCGAGCCGCCGCCGCCGGAGCCCGTGCCGGCGCGACGTTTCTGATCGCCGCCGCCAGAGCCGCCGCCAGAGCCGCCGCCGGATCCGCCGCCAGAGCCGCCGCCGGATCCGCCGCCGGAGCCGCCGCCGGAGCCGCCGCCGGAGCCGCCGCCGGAGCCGTCGCCGGAGCCGCCGCCGGAGCCGCCGCCGGAGCCGCCGCCGGAGCCGCCGCCGCCCTCCTCGCCGCCCGAGCCGTCGCAGTCGCCCGACCCGGCACCGCGCGGGACACCTCCGCCGCCCGCGCGAGCCGCGTCCGCGGCGGTGCTGTCGGGGGAGGTTTTCCGCGCCGGGGGCTCCCCCGGCTCGGCCGTGGCGGCGGGCGAGCCGCCCGCGCGCAGCTCGGCCACCACGCGCTGGGGCTTGGACCAGCGCTCGTCCGCCAGCATCCGGGGCACGCGCCCGTACTGCAGGACGTACTCACCGAACTTGGCGGGCGCGAGCTGGTCCAGCGTGTCCTCCGCCATCCACGAGTTGTGGATGTGCGAGTGCCCGATCCACTTCACCAGGTACTCGACGGGGACCTGCGCTGGGTCTGTCTGGAGCGGGTCGCCGAACGCCGCCGTCCGCGCGCGCGCGCCGAGGATCACCTCGACGTGCTTCCCGGACTCGAAAATCTGGTCCACCACGCCGTTGCCGTTCGCGGAGGTGTACGCGACGTTCACGCCACCACTCAAGGCACCCGCGCGGCTTCTCTGATGGCCAAAGTCCACCGCGATGCGGTGCACGTTGGCCACCGCGCCGCCGGCGAGGAAGATGGAGCGGTGCGTGCTGCGCGCCAACGTCGGATTCTCGGCGACGGCGTTCGGCTTCGTCTTCTCCGCCTCGCCCCGCGGTTTCGTCTGCTCCGCGGAGACAGCGCCGCGCGCGCCTCTGTACCCGGAGGGGGGCATGCGCGGCAGAGACGCGCCGCCACCGCGGTTCATGGGCGCGGGCGCCTTGAACGCATCGGCGGTTTTCGCCGCCGACGCGTCCCTCGCGGCGAGCGCGCGGAGATCGCCGCCGCGCTTCGAGGCTCCGTCCGCGCCTAGAGAGAGGCGCGGCGCCTCCGCCAGGGACGAAAACACATCCTTCGCGCGCGTTTTCGCGTCCCGTTCCGCGCCGAACGGCTTCTTCGTCGCATCGCTCGCGTCCTCGGGAACGGGAGGAGGCGCTTCCCGGGAAGGGTCCTTCTGCGCTGTCTTTTTCTGCGTTTTACGAGAGAGCTTCTCGTCGACGCTCTTCGGAGCGTCGGCGACGGCCGCGCCGCGCGCCTTTGAGCGCGCGGCTCGCTTCCCGCCGGCTTCCGCCTTCGGGGCGGCCGCGGCCGCCGCGCCGGACGCCTTGGTCTTCTCCGCCGCTTTCTCGCGCTTCGCGAGCACCTTTGCGGTGCGCCCGACCTCGCGCACGGACGCCCTGACCTCGGCGTTGGCGTCGTCCGCTTGGTCCGTCTTCCGCGGGAAATCGTGAAAGTCGAACCTCAGCGCGGGCTCGTGCTGCGGCTTTTGGGTGTCGTCCGCGCCCGAGCCGTCGCCGGAGCCGCCGTCGTTCATCACCTCGTCCCCGCCCCCGCTGCCGGAGTTGGTCTTGTCGTTCGAGCCACCGCCGGCGTTGAGCTCCGCGGGGGGTCCGCCGCTGCCCCCGCCCATGACCTCGTCCGGCGAGGCCTCGCGCATGCGCGCGTCGTGGCCGTCGTTCCTCTGCGAGCCGCTGAAGCGCGTGGCGGAGTTGTCGCGCTCCTGGCTCTGGTTGCCATCGGACGCGGACCCGCCGGAGGCCTGCGTGGAGGAAAACGCGAGGGGAAGGGGATCGACGTGGGGTGGTCAGCGCGAGGAAGCGGGCGGCGGTACCGCCGAGGCGGTCGCGGGCGCGGGCCCTCGTCGCGCGGAAAAGAGAAAAGCGCGCGGAATCGTTCGCGACTCGGACGCACCTCCTTGTCCCCTCCGCTTCCTCCGCCCTCGCCGCCGCTCCCGGAGCCGCCGGAGTTGGCAAAGAGGCCGCCCGCGTTCCGGCGGGCGGTCCCCTGCTCCATCTTGGCAGCGCGGGCGGCTCACCGGTAGGAGATGAGCTGCGCGCGCGCCGAGATGAGCGAGCGCCTCCCGCACGCGCGCGTTGGAAAAAGCAAAAAGCTGCGCAGCTTTCGCGCGGGAGTCGAGACGATTCGGCGCGTTCCGAGGCGCGGCGACGCGGGCGACGCGCACGGATGAACAGTCACGCGAGCGGTGTTTCGCGTGATTTTCGAGAAGCGCGAAATTTCGATACGATGACTCCCCCGGTCGCGACGCGCGTTCGTCAGCATCACGGTTCGTGACTCAAAGGATCCGCCGTACATGCCGAGTCAGAGTCTTCTCGACCGCGGAATCGGGGTGGTCGGATTTCGCTCCGTCTCGAGTTTCGGGATCCGATTCAGCGGATTCTTCGATTCCGCGTTTCTGGAGAAAATGAGACGTGTTTTTCAGCCAGACACGTTTTTTCTTTCATCCGGCGTCGCACGAAAAAAAAACGTGTACGTACAACCTACCACCAATCGTAGACGGTACCGCAGACTACTTTCGTCGCTCGCAATCCCGCTTCCCTCTCCTCACGACGCCCTTTCGAAGATGAACGTCCCACCCGCGCCGTTCGCGCGCCCGATGAGCGTGTCCTCGTCCAGGTACGTGATGTGGTACGCGCCGACGGGCGCGCCGGATGTGCCGCGCGCATCGCCCGCGGGCGCGCCGATGGCGACGGCGCCTCCCAATCGCACCTTCAACTCCGCTTCGCGAGCCGCCAACAGCGCTCGGTGGTTCAAGCCACCGCGCGGCAACAGCGCGGGCGCGAGCGCGGTCTCCAGCACGTCCGAGATCCGAAGCTCCGAAAAACGAGCCTCTTCAAAGGTGAGCGCGAGCGTGCGTCGGGAAGCGCCGTCCGGTTCGGAGGCGGCGCCGGTTGCGCCGGTGTTGGATCCATCATTCAACACATCGTACCTCGCGGCGACGCGCAGCGCGAGCCCGCCTTCCGTGTCCCTCGCTGCGCTCTGCGTGAGGAACAGAAACCCGAGCCGGATTTCGTTCGTCAGCGACCCGCGCGCGTCGAAGGTCTGGAAGATGTCGCCCACCTGCAGCGCCCCGAACGAGTCGCGCGCGAGCCGCAACACCGACAACACGTCGTTCGCGTTGGTCCACCGCAAACGCCACTTCCCCGCGAGCGCGTCGAGATCCAAGCCGGGGTCCAAGTTCGAGGCGTACGTGAACCCCTCCAGCGCCACCTGCGCCTCCTCCACCGCCGCGCGCTCGGACGCGCTCGCCGCGCTGCCCCGGAACGTCCCCTCGCACGCCTCGAACAGCGCGCGCTTCGCCTCGCGCACGCCGGGGGAGGCGGATGACGTCGTCGCCCGCGCGACGGCTGGGGACGCGGCCGCGCGGGGGGGCGGGGCGCGCGCGCGCGAGCGGGGGGGCTCACGCGCGACCGCGCGGGGCGTGCGCGCGAGGCCGCGCGAGGCCGTCGCGGCCGTGACGGCGTGCGCCATACCTCCCGCGGTGCGCGCTCGGGTGTGGCGAGACGGACACGTCGTTCGGAGCCTCGGGTGCGGTCGCAGTTTTGCCTCGGTCCGACAAGAATGAACTACTCTCGACGACGAACCAGACAGAGATAATCAGTTGGCGTATGCGCGCGTCCCGTCCTCCCCCCGGCGCGGTGAGCAGCGGCCCCGTCGCGGCCGCCTGCGCCGCCGCGGTCGCGTACTTCGCGTACAGCGTGCACTACTCCAGCGCCAACGTCGGTTCGAGCGCGAACGCCACGAAGACCGCGCCGTGGTGGAGGCCGAGCAACTGATTCATCACCAATGTCGTCGTCGTCGTTGAAACGCGACCCCGAGGAGAGCCTCGCGGACCGACGCAAGCGGTTGAAGGCGCACGCCGAGGCGCACTTCAAGTCGACGCGCGCGGCGTGGGCGGACCTCCCGCCCGACGCGCTGCGGCTCGTCGTGAAGCGCGCCGCGGACGTCGCCGGCTCGAGCGTGCCTGTGGTGCCCGCGGTCGTCTCCGTGTGCCGCGCGTGGCGCGACGCGGCGCACGCGCACCCGTCCGAGCTGTGGCGCCGCGCGGACTTCTCCGGCGACTTCGACCCCTCGGACGCGGTGATCGCCCGGTACTGCCGCGACGGGCACTGGCGGGCGCTCGAGCACCTCGACCTGCGCGACTGCCCGCGCGTCTCGGACAAGGCGCTGGATGCGTTGTTCGTGGACGACGAGAGACGCGGCGCGCCGGCGCTCTCGAGCCTCTTCGTGTCGGACGTCGAGGACGACGGTACGAATAAAAGGACAAACACCCGCGACGGAAAGACGGTGAAAAAAAAAGGAAAGAGCCTCGGCGGCGTCTCCGTCGACGGTTTGGTTCGTGTGTTGGAACACGGTCGACCGATTCACTTCAGGGTCGTGGAGATTGATCGGTGTTTCGTACGTTCCGGAGTCGAGCGTGAGCGTCTTTCGCGCGCTTTGTTCGCCAACGGAGAGTCATTAATCGCGCTCGCGCTTCGCGACGCGCCGCGGATGTTCGCCAATGTCGCCGCGTTCGTCGCGCCCGCCGGAATGCCCCTCCTGACCAAGCTGGACCTCACCGACTCCGGCGGCGGCGCCGGCGGCGCGGTGCTGCCCTGGGTCGACCTCATGGTGAAGTGCCCGGCGATGCGCGAGCTGAGGCTGAACGGGCTCGGCGGCGCGCAGGGCTGGGAACCCAAACCGCGCGTCGGCTCTACGAACGATCCGTTTAGATGCGTTTGGGGCGCGAGACGACGTTCACACGGAGACTTGCCCGGGTTTCCACACCTCGAGGTTCTGGAGCTCGGCGCCGCGCGTCTCACGACGTCCACAGGGTACGACCTCGGTCCGTCCGGGGTCAGTTTCGGCCTGCTTTTTAGATTACTAGCCGCGTCGCGGAATCTGCGCGAGCTCGACGTCACCGGCGCGCGCGGCGCTCTGTCTCTCGGCGCGTTTCGTCGCGAACGCGATCGTTACGGGATACTAACGAACGGGGAGGCTGAGCGGGAGAGACTTCGTTTGGGGATCGCACCGGACACACTCGTCGGCACGTTTTTCTGCGAGCGCGGCGAGTCCCCTCTGCGCGTGTTGCGGTGCGCGAGAACCGGCTGGGCAGGCAGCGGCGGTCGCCCCGACGACGTCCGCGCCGCGTTCTTCGTCGAGTCGTCTGATGACGCGCTAACCGGAGCCTCGGTGAACGCGCGTTCGCCGAGGTTCCCGGACCTGCGCGTCCTGGAGCTCGGCTCGCGGGGCGCGCACGCGCCCCGGGTCGGCGACGAGGACCTGGTGACGGTGGTCGCCGCCGGAGCGAAAACACTGGAGCGGCTCGCGATCGCGGGCTCGGCCGTGACGGACGCCGGCGCCGCGTGCGCGCTCGCCAGGCTGTCGCCCGGAAGGTTCGCGCGCCTGGACCTATCGCACTGCCGCGGCGTTAGCCGCGAGACGCGCCGAGCCGCCGAGGGGGGGGACCTCGCGCGCGCGCGCCGGGAGGCGGCGGCGGTTGCGGACGCGGCGCGGGTTGTTGCCTTGGACAGGATGTGCGTGGCGTGCGCGGGCGCTCCAGAGAGGGCCGGTGGCGATGACGACGAGAACGGGTAACGCCTCGTGAGGCGTTTGTAGGATACAAGTTAGTACGACTCCCGTGTTACCTTAAGGTCTTATCGATCCTCTGCGACGTGACATTGTCGCGCGCGCTCGCGAGTGGCGCCCCGCTTCGCGGCCGTGACGGCACCCGCGCGTCAAATCATAGCGCGCCGCTCCGTGGCGATGCGCGCGCTCGCGACGGGCCCGCGCGTGGCGCTCGCCGCGGACGCGAGGCGTGACGCGCATCACCGGGTCGCGAGAGAAGTCGCCGCCGCCGCGGCGCCCCGCCGACACGTCGTCGGCGCGCGCCGCGACGCGCACGCGCGGTCGCCGGGCCCAAGCGCGCGCTGGCCGCCGCCCCGGGGCTTCGCCACGGGCCCTCCCGGCGTCACGTCCGCCCCTCCGGCCGTCGTGCGCGCCTCTGCGTCGGACGCGCCCGACCGCGGCCCCGGGTTCGGGTTGGGCTCGCGCGCGCTGGATGCGTCCCGCCTGGACGCTCGCGGGCGCGTGCCCGTGGGCGCGCGCACCGTGATCCTCGGCATCGAGACCAGCTGCGACGACACCGGCGCCGCCGTGGTCACGGGCGACGGGCGCGTGCTGGGCGAGGCGCTCGCGAGCCAGGGCGAGATCCACGCGCGCTGGGGGGGGGTCGTGCCCAACCTCGCGCGCGAGGCGCACGAAAGCGCCATCGACGACGTCGTGGCGCGCGCGCTCGCCGCCGCGAACGTTTCGCCAGAAAAACTCTCCGCGGTGGCCGTCACCGTCGGCCCCGGGCTGTCCATGTGCCTGCGCGTGGGCGTCGTCAAGGCGCAGGACCTGTGTCACGAGCACGGGCTGCCCATCGTGCCGGTGCACCACATGGAAGCGCACGCTCTCGTCGCTCGCGTCGGCGACGGCGAAACGGCGAACGAATCGAACGACGACGCCGCCGCCGACGACGACGCGCTCGGTCGCGCGCCGTTCCCGTTCCTCGCGCTGCTCGTGTCGGGCGGGCACAACCAGCTGATCCTCGCGCGCGCCGTCGGCGAGTACCGCGTCTTAGGCGGCGCGCTGGACGACGCGCTCGGCGAGGCGTACGACAAGACAGCCAGGCTCCTGGGTTTGGACGTCGGGGGCGGCGGGGGCCCGGCGCTGGAGGCGCTCGCGCGGCGCGGGGACCCGAAGGCGTACCGGTTCCCCGTGCCCCTGCGCCGGCGCAAGGACTGCGACTTCTCCTACGCTGGGCTCAAGACCGCCGTGCGGCTCGCCATAGAGCGCGACCTGGGGAAGCCCGCGGACGGGGACGCGTTCGCGCGCGCGCGGGGTTTGACCGACGACGACGACGCGAGCGAGGGCGACGCGGAGGACCCTTCGTTCTCCGCGGAGGAGACCGCGCGCCGCGACGCGGTCCGCGCGGACATCGCGGCGTCGTTCCAGGCGGCGGCGGTGAAGCACCTGGAGGAGCGCACGCGGCGCGCCATCGCGTGGGCCAGGGAGAGCCTGGCGAACGACACGAAACCGGAACCGTCTGGAGGAAACCTGTCGTGCGTCGTCGTCGCCGGAGGCGTCGCGTCGAACGCGACCGTTCGCGCGACACTCGGCGCGGTCGCCTCCGAGGCGGGCTTGCCGCTGGTGCTCCCGCCGCCGCGGTGGTGCACGGACAACGGTGTGATGGTGGCGTGGGCGGGCGTCGAGCGGTTCGCACTCGGGCTCGCGGAGGAGGCGCCCTCCGCCGAGCAGGTGTCGACGCCGACGGAGGAGGAGCCGGGCCGAAAAACGCGGCGCGAAGTGCCGCTGTTGCCGCGGTGGCCGCTGGGCACCAAAGACGCGCGCGCGACGGGGGAGGTGAAGAGCTCGAAGACAGCGCGAATCGCGCCGCCGCTGCGGGGGGTGTCCGGGTGAGGCGAAAACGACACACGGCTCGTTGAAAGTACACGCGGTGGGTGTTTGTTTGCGTTTGTGTACGCGTTTGTGTACGCGCGCGTGTTTTTTTCGCCCAACCTTCGTCTGTTCGTTCGAACGTCGCGATTCCCTCAGTCATATTTGACTCCGCCTTCGCGATGAACACGCGGTTTCGGCGGTTTCGGCGGTTTCGGCTCGGACCCGGTCGTGCGTTTTTATTCCGACGAAATCGCGCCCACAACGGCCGAATCGCGGAAATTCTCGAGTCACAGACCAGGACCGGACAAATTTGTCCCGTTGAGTGCGAAAAACCGGGTGAAGAGCCGTAGCTTTTTCCGTGTGTTTCCCTCGCGCGAGATCCGCGTCGCGCGTACTTCGCACCGCGCGCGCACGCACGGTACGAACGTTGCTCACGGAGCGTGTGAGGCATCGCACGCCGCTGAGCCCTCTACGTCGCGCGGTCGAGAGACACGCACGCACACGCGCGCCGCACACCGCCGCCCGTGTTCGGCGAATCCCCGGACAACGGATCCCGCCCTCGCACCTCCAGTCACGCCATGCCGGCCGTCAGCAAGGCGGGCGCGGGGGCGCCCAAGCGCGCCGCGGCGGCTCCCGCGATCGTGGAGGACCCGTCCACGCTCGTACCGTGCCCCGTAATACCGCGCACCCCAACGGGTTCGTCGAACGCACGGAGCCCGAGCGCGAGACGCACGAAGTTCGGTGCGTCCTCCCCACCCGCTCGAGCGTCTTCCCGACAACGGCACATCGCGCGGCTCGGACGCGCGCGCGCCGCGCCGCGCGTCCCGCGAGGCGTATCTCGCCACGCGCCGAGAAAATCAGGCGCGCGGCGTCCCCGTCGACGCGCGCGCGCGCGGCTCGCCGCGCACGCGCCGATACGCCGCGCGCGCCGACCGCGCGTCCCCGCACCCTCCCGACCGCACCGTTTCTCCAACACGCGGCGCTTTTCGGATCTGCGCGCGCGTGGCCGAAGACGACGCCACCTCGGACTGAATACCCGTACGGAAAAAAACCCAAAACTGACGGTCCGTTTCACGCGAATGAAAACCTCTCCCACGCAGCGCGTACAAACTCGGCAAGAAGAAGCGTTCGTACAACCAGGTGGAGTTGACGTTCGACAAGGCTTCTTTCGGCAAGCGTTTCGGCGTGAACGCCGGTGAACGCTCCGACGACCCGTCCGCTTTGAACATCTACGAGGCGACGGAGCGGAGCTTCTCGCTGGACGTGCCGCACGAGATGCGCGACAGCGCTTTGGAGTACGAGCTCAAGCTGTACAACGGCGCGAACGTGCGCGCGCTCATCTACCTGGTGTACGCGGAGCCGCTTACGGGTGCGAAAGCGCCCGGTCAAACCCCCGCGCTCGGTTTGAACGGCGCGCCCTTGACGGACGACGGCGGCGACAACGCGTGGCTGCCGGTGACGCGCGCGCGCTGCGCTAAGGGGTGCGCGGGGCCCATCCTCTCGGCGATCCAGCGCTTCGGAAAGCAGGGTCGCACGCAGAAAGGGGGCGCGGGGAAGGAACCCTTGAAGCCTGACTCGGGGCAAGACAAGTGGAAGGACGCGCGCAACCTGTTCATCAGCATCGACGAGGCGTCCAACCACGTCTGCGCGTTCGGGCCCAACAAGTGCAAGGTTTTCAGGTGCGTCCCGGAGTTTTCTTCTCTCGATTCTCTCGAACGGTCGTTTTCCCGCAAACGCAGTACGAACGAACAGTCGCACGTTTCGCGAAACTCGAATTTCGCGTATCCGTTTTTTTGTCGCTAAAAAACGAAAAGACGACTCACGCGTTCATTTCCCTCCCCTCGCCGCCTCCGCGACGCGACAGACTTTTGTTCGGGATCTTCTCCGAGGACGGCGACGCTTTCCTGGGAAGCGGCGTCTCCGGCCCCATCCGTGTCCTCGCCAACAACGACGTGCCCAAGGGCGCTGCGTGCCTCCGCATCCGGTGCTCGCTCGGAGGTACGCGCGACTCGCTCGGTCCCCGCTTCTACCTACGTCGCGCGACGCGCGGAATTCAGCCATCCCGGAACGCGCGGGACGTCCCCGGGGATACCCGGGGCGCCCCGGGGACGCGCGCGCGCGTCCCGGCACACCCCGTTTTGATGTCCCGCACCGCCCCCGCGCGCCCCCGGGTGCCCCCGGCCGCCCCCGCCGCCCCTCCCCTCTGACCCGTTCCCTCCCCTCACGTCGCAACCGAATCCGCAGCCGACTGGAAGGGCTGGAAGGCACCCGTCGCGCTGGACGCGAACCGCGCGCCGGTCCCCCCCCACGACGCGCACGTCGCGCCCGGGCGCGCGTCGCACGGCGGCGGCCGCGCCTCCTTCCCCACGGGGGGCAAGCGCGCCGCGGGCCTCACCGAGCGGGGCGCGCGCGGAGGGGGAGGCTCGCCCAAGCGCGCGCGCGTGGACGCGCCGGGTCACGGCGTGTCGGTGCCGCGCCGAGACCCGCACCCGCTGGCCGGTTCCGCCTCCGAGCTGTTCGGCGGCTTCGACGTCGCGCCCTCCGGCATGGGCGCATACGACGCCTACCCCGGGTTCAAGGACGTGCTTGTCGGGCACGTGCTGCCGCCCGCCGCGCACGCGCACGCGGGCACCCCGGACGGCGCGGTCGGCAAATCCTTCGCCGACGTCTTCACCACGCCCGGCGACTTCGCCGGCGGGTTCGCGCCGTCTTTGCTTCCTCTCGGCGGGAACCCCTTCGCGTTGCCGCTGATGGACGGTGGCAAGCTCCCCGGGCCCGGCCCGGACGCCGCGGGCATCGCGCCCCACGCGATGCTCAACCTGGGCGAGCCCCCGGTGTACACGCCGGGCAGCGGCAAGAAGGGCGCGCTGGCGGAGGACCGCGGCGACGCCGCGGGAGGGACCCGAGCGCCGGCGCGCGACAAGTTGACGCCGACGCGAGCGCCGCGCCTGGACTCGGCGGGTCCCGGTGCCGCCGCGCACCTCAACTCGGCGGGCGCGTCCCTGGGCTCGCTCGGGTCGCTCGGGTCGCTCGGGTCCGCGTTCAAGCAGAGCCCACTGTCCGTGGCGAACAAAAACAAGACGCGCTCGGTGACGGGCGCCGCCGCCGCGCGCAGGGAGGCGAGGGAGAAGAGCGAGGCGACGGAGCAGGCGCGCGCCGCCGTGGCGGCGTCCGCGCCGGTGCCCGCCGACGCGGCGTCACCCCCCGCCGCCGCCGAGGAGAACGCGCCGGGCGCGCTCACCAAGAGCTTTTCGGCTGCCCACCCGCACGCCTCCGCTTCCGACGGCGTGCACAAGGCTGTTTTGTCGCCGCACAGCTGGCTGCTGTCCGTGCTCGGCTCGGGCGCGCGCGACGGCGCCGCCGCCAAGGCTGCAGCGCAGCACGCCGCCGCCGCGATGGACGCCTCCGCCTCGGCGTCGGCGCGCGACTCGCTTGACGCGCTCTTCGCCGAGCCGCTCACGGGCGGATCCAACAAGGCGCCCACGCCCGCGACGGTGATGGGAGGAGGCGAGATGGGCTCCGTCGCGCCCGCCACCGCCGCCGCACACGCGGACGCGGCGGCCATGCCCCCCCCCGCGGCGCTCCCCGCCACCGCCAACCACGCCGCCGGCGCCGGACTGGCGCACACCGTCGGCGGCGGCGTGGTTGGCGATCGTATGGCGCTTAGTCAGGGCGCCGCCTCGCGCCTGAAGGACTCGGCGCGCGGGTTCCAGCCCGCGCCCGGAGCGCACCCCGCGCGGAGGCTGGGCATGGACACGGCGTTCCAGGCTGCCGCCTTCGGCGGCGGGATGCACCCCGCCGCGGGCGCCGGCGACGCCGAAGGCCTGTCCCGCGGCGCGCTGCTGAGCTCGGCGGGTGACCGCTCGCCCGACGGCCTCGCGCCGACGCGGCTTCTCTTCTCGCCGCTCACCGAGGCGCAGAAGCGACGCTCGCGCTTTGAGGCGGCGGAGGAGCCCCTCGCGGCGGCCGAGCTCTCCTCGGCGCGCAAGGTAGGGCTCATGCAGAGCGACGCACCCTGGATGAGCCCCGGGGAGACCGCCAGGCGGGCCTCCGCGGGCGTCTTCATGCACGCCGCGGATGCCGGCGGGCACCCTGCCGCGCCCCGCCCCGGCGGCGTGGGCGCGGGGCCGGGGGACCCCGGGTACGCGCGCAAGGACCACTCGCTGGCGTCCATCACCGACCGCATCGTGGGCGAGTTCGACGCCGCGAACCGCGACGCCGTGGGCGGGGGGCAGCCCGCTGTGGTGAAGAACGCGGACGGCTCCGCGCAGCGCCCCTCCGGCTCCACCGCGCCGTGGCACGGGAACGTCCCGGTGGACGCGCTCGCCGAGCGCCTGGGGGTGAAGCGCCGCCGGCTGTACGACGTGATGAACGTGCTCGAGGCGGTGGGCGTGACGGAGCGCATCAGCAAGGGCGCGTGCAAATGGCACGGCGCGTCGCGCGTCGAGGCGAGCCTCGAGAAGCTGCGCCTGGACGAGGCGCGCGCGGGCGAGGTGGAGGAGGCGGATGCGTCCGGCGACGCATCCTCGCTCAAGAGCCTCGCCACGCGGCTTATGCGGCGCGTCGGCGCCTCCGCCGGCGCGCCCGTGGCTTTCGACGCGTGCGCGGCGGCGATGAAGCTGGGCGGCGTGCCCGCGC
>Ga0206682_10001853_pt1 | contig 20082 bp, 22 predicted proteins | sample M240m12015metaG_FD_155444 | JGI IMG/M metagenome (GOLD analysis project Ga0206682, IMG submission 155444) | Ammonia-oxidizing marine archaeal communities from Monterey Bay, California, United States - M2 40m 12015 | ecosystem: Environmental > Aquatic > Marine > Intertidal zone | place: USA...
TGGTAATTTATCAATTTTACCTTTTTGAAATAAACCTAAATAATATATTTTAGCCTTTTCTTCTAATGAGTTTTCATTTTCTAATGTTCTACCACCTTTTGCGTACATAGATTTCCCTATTCTATTATTCAAATAAGATAACTCATCTTTATATTTACTTTCATCTAAAATCCCTTTATCTAACTCACGACCCAATTCATTTCTCATTGAAATTAAATCTTCTTCTCCTAAGGTGTCAATGTAGTTTTTAACTTGTTTAGTTAATGATATTTCTCCACCTTTTGCGTAAGAAGTATATTCTTCTGAAATAACTCCCTTGCTTGTCAAGAAAGACCTCTTACCGCTTTCATTATCAACAAGTATTTTGTTAATCTTTACCTTTACAGACTTATCCATATTTGGTGCTTTGTACTTCACAAAAGAACCAACACCAATCTTTCCACCTTTTGCAAAACTTAGTTTAAAAGCATTTACAGACTTGTCTATAACCACATTTAGGTTCTTATCGCTAATACCTAAACCCTTAACGCTTTCAGTAAACCATTTCGACCCCCTTAATGCGTTGTCATTAAGTATTGTTATTTCGTCAAAAGTTTCTTGGTTAACTAATTTTAAAAGCCCACCATTTTTACTACCAAAATCATCATAAGTAATAGGTTCGTATTGGGTTATAGACCAATCTCCATATTTTTTACCAACTTTTACTTCTCCACCTTTTGCGTAAGTACCTACACCACTATTAATGTTTACATCATAGCTTCTTGTTATCTCCCCACCAAACTCAAAAGAAGTATCTAATTTCTTTTCTACTGCTTTTTTGTCTTTCATTAATTTGCTAAACTCTTTTATAGCTTTAGCATCTTCCTTGTCAGCTCTATTTGCTAAATCCGTAAGGTCTAATAAGAATTGTTTATTTAGAGTTCCTTTTTTATAAGGATTATGACTTAATACGTTTACGTCCTTTTGACGCTTAGTTTTAAGTTGAACTTCTATTGTGTACCCGTCCGATTCAACTAAATAGTGAACCGCCCTATAACCGCCTTTAGGTGCGTCATACATGTCCTCAATTTCAACAACCTTACCGATAGCACCATTTCTGATTTTATAGTCAACAGCCCTTAAATCTTTGTAGTTGTCTACGGCTATTGTTGTACCAACTAAATCGGTTAGACCTTTGTTTTTGTCTAAAAGCCTTTTTTCAACTAATTTGTTTAATATAGAATATGGAGTTTTAGTTCGTGCATATATTTGCGCTCCTTTCGGAGCTACTTCGTCTAACTCATCTACTGTAAGGTGCATTGTGTTGTCAAGTTGTTCTTTTAACTTTAGTAGTTTATCAAAAGTCTTAGATAATTCAACTTGCTCAACTGTTTCCTTTTTACCTGTATTTACTAAAGGTTTAGCATCGTCAATATTAGCAATGCCATCATTGTCAAAATCCCCTAAAGCACCTTTATATTTTTTCTTATCGAACTTTACACCATCATTTACAATGTTTATTCGACCACCATCGTCAAACATTGTGCTTTGCATTACAGGTTCTCCCCCTTGCTCTACTAAATAAACTCGTACATCATAGGATTTTTTGGCGTTAAGCATTTTTGCAGCTTTCAGTTGTGCTTGATAAGATGTATCTGCGTAAACTTCAATTTGTTTACCCTTATACATTGCTACATAACCATTTTGACCTATATCTCCACCTTTTGCGTATGTTCCATATTTTATAGTAGTTTTACTTGGTCTAAAAGTTTTACTTCTAAAATAACCATTTGAATCAATAACTTCTTCATAAAGATTGCCATCTTCTATATAATATACTGAATTGCCATCATCAGAGGCATAATAATCTCTTTTAGGGTGTTTTTGTTTATCATCCAAACCATACATCCGATTAATACGAAAATTACCTTTTGGTACTTCAACATCAATATATCCACCTTTAGCCATTTGTTTTTTAAATCTATTCTCACCTTTTCTATTGTCCGATTGAAGGAAACTTGCCAAAACCATAACTTTTGTTCCTTTATTTAGATAATGAGTTTTTGTGTTTTCTAAATCAATTTGCTGAATAACTTTATACTTATTATTATCTACAATATATGTTGTCTTATATACTTTTCCATCTTGCGTTCCAATTAGAACATTATCTGCAATATCTTCTATTACATTATCATATACAATACCACCTTTTGCTAACTTTGGATAAGGCTGACTTGGTGGTGCTGAATTAACATCAGCACGATTGTTTCTATATTCATAATAAACACTACCTTTTTTAGCCTTACCATATTGATTAGCACCAGTTCCTTTAGAAATACGTTTACCAAATTTTAAGGCATCAAGTTTAGCATCTTTTTTAAGTTTAGTTCCCGTTAAACCTCTTCCGCCTTTGTAAGTTACTTTCTTTTTTAACCCCTTAATCATTAAGTCAAAATCGTTTACTTTTTTCTTTTTTGCATCGTCTTTTCGCTCTTTAAAAATTTTAGACATTTTCTTTTGAGCTTCCTTATAGGTTATTCCCTCTTTTTTAGCTAAAGCCGATGCTTCTTTTGCAAAACTACCCATGTTTACATTTTTATATGCAGGTTTTTTAGTGGGTTTTTTCTTTTTTACATTTTTCTTTGGCTTTGCCTTAGATTTCACAGGGTCAATAGCATCAGGTAAACCCGATTTTACTCTCTCGTAGAACTTATCCAAGACTAATTTATTTTCCTTTAAAGATTCTTTATCCTTAAAGTCTTTGGTAGCTTTTGCTAATTTATCGTAAACCGCTTTTCCTTTATCGGTTAATTTCGCTCTATTTATTCTTTCGTAATTTGCCATATCTTAAAAATCTAAGTCGTCTAAACTAATTTCTTGTTCTATTTTGTTACCTAAGTAATCGACCATAACCCAATTACCTTTTTCTTTTTTATACATAATTACCTCTTGTAGTAATTCTGCAACGCCAGCTAAAGTACCAATAAGGGGTTCGTAACTAATTGTTATTTCGCTAATTGTAAAAGCATCGCTCCCTTTTATTTGTTTAATATTAGCGTCATCATAACCACCCTCAATCAAATCCTCTTTAGCCATACTAAATGGCATTGGTGTTTCAAATTTATACGTTTTACCTTTTTTCCCTTTTGATTTTGCTTTAGGTTTAGGCTTATCTTCGACTCCTTTCTTTTTTGATTTTGATTTTGCTTTCTTTTTAATAGTCCAATATGCTTGTCCATCAAACTCATTTTCTTGATAATCTCTATCGTCATAGTACATATCAGATTCCTTTATAGAAAGCATAGTCATAGGGCTTCCATCATAATTTTCTGCACTACTATTGGAGTATTCAAACCCACTTGGTAGTAATGGTGGGTTTTTACGCATAGCCTTTATTTCAGCATCTCTTGGATAGCCTCGCTTATCGCCATAACTTACAGTTAATTTATAAGTGCCATCTTTGTTTTCTTGAACATAATAAGAATAATAATAATCCTCATAAGGTTCAAAATGTTTATTTAAGTCTTTAACCACACCACCTTTTGCAAAATCTAAATCATCTATATCATCAATTATGGTAGGTTTTGGAGTAGGTTTCGGAGTAGGTTTTGGAGTAGGTTTCGGAGTAGGTTTTGGAGTAGGTTTTATTTTTTTAACCGAAGATGGGGTAGCATCTTTTTCATCTTTAATTCTTTTTTCAAGAACTTTTAAGGAAGCTAATAATTCAATTGTTAAGTCAAAAACATCTTTATCCCTTAGCATTAGTTTTGAAAGGTTTTCTTTATTTGAATCCGTAAATTCTTTTACAGTCATTTTGATTGAACCCACAGGTGGCTCTTTTGTTGAAACATCTTTAGGGTATTTAGCAAAAAAGATGTCAAAATCTTTATCATCAATAACTTTCTGCCAAAATTCAAATCCATCGAAAGATTCATTCCAAATAAATCCTGATTGGTTATTATTTTCAAATAAATATAAATCCTTTTCAAGTCCTTGATTTCTGGCTTGTAACCTCATTTCAACTAATATTAGTGCTATAACCTCCAAAGGAAAGTCCTTAATTTCTCCTTTTGGTTTATAGTTATTAAGTTTTAGAGATTCAAGTTGTGCCTTAATTAGCTCTACGATTGTATCATACTGAAGTCCATTCATAACACCTATATTACTTTAATGTTTTCGTTTGATAAGTCAAGGACGTGTAAGTCTTGTTCAAACATAATTTTCTCCTTTAAAGTAGAACCTCTTGTAAAACAATCGCCTACCTCCCCTTTTTCGTCTACACAAACGCTAACAATTCTTGGTAAAGATTGCCCTCCTTTCATTTCATATATCTTATATCTTATATAAACATTCTCCTCATCGTGTGGATGCATATATAAGTTTAAGCTCTCTACCTTAATTCCATTAAAATCATCTGAATTAGTTTCAAATAGATTTTTGTAATACTTTTTAACGGCATGTAATTGCCCTCTTGTCAATTTGTTCTTATACATATCTTTTTGGTTTAATTTGACCACTCGAAATAAGCATCGAATACCTTTTGTTGTTTTTCTAATATATCACGTATATTTTTTATATCTGTTGCATATTGTCCCGTTGTAGGTATTGTGTAAGCATCAGTTATGATTTTATTGATATAATTTTTAACCCCAGCAATATTTGTTAAGCCTTCTTTTGCACGTCTTTTCTTTATTCTTTCGGCAGAAACACTAATAGGGCTTAACTGAATATCTATACTATCCATTATTCTGTAAAACTCTTCCGTAATAGTTTTTATTGCAGTAGCTCTATCGTTATCCCATTCCCATGCAATAGACTGAGGGCTTGAAATACCCCCTATTAACATAAGTAATCTACTAACATCTTTTTGGTTTGTTTTACCTTCTTTTCTTTGTGATTGAGCCCAGTTTTTATATCTTTCAAAAGTTTCTGATAAATCTTCAATATCAGTTAATGTTCTACCATGACCAGTTGAACCCCCACCAATGTTTCCGTGTTTTTCATCTAACCAACCCGTTATAGCCCTCCACATTTGCCATCTAAAAATTCTTGGGTCAGCAACATTTAATGCTATTTTATTCCAGTCTATTCTTTCGCCATAGTTTTTAATTGGATAGGTCATAAAAACAAAGTTGTTACCACTACTATAAGCTCTTACAGCATAAATTCTCGTTTTAATACCAGCTTCCTCTAATGTTTTTGCAGCAAGTAAAACTGGCATAATTTTAAGCAACATTCCTTTTTCCGTAACGCCCCCAAGACCACCTTGAACAACATACAATTCTACATTCTTAGCCTTACCCCCTTTTTTATTATACATTAAGTAGCACTTTTTATTAGTGGAGCGAAATACTACTTTTTTATTATAATTATCAAGAATTTGCATTTTGCCAAACATTCTTGTTGGTAAAAAAGGCTCATCTAATAGTGCCTCGGTAACACCAACTTGCCTTTGAATACATAAATATTCCTTATTATCTTTAGGTCTTTTATAAATAAATATGTAACCATTACTACCTCCGTTAACTCTTGTAATTAGATTAGGCGGTATTAAACCTTTTAATACTTTACCATTAGGTAATGTATATTGAGCATAAAACTCTTGGGGATGGTCTTTAGCTAAATCCTCCGAATAATACTCGACTGGTCTTATTAAACCCTGTGAAGCTAAACTAAAATCAAATATACCTTGGGGGTTGCTTGTAGCTATAAGTCTATCTTTATTAAAAGAACCACCCATATCAATATTTTCTAAAACACCATCAAAATCATCAATAACATCCCTTAATAAAGGCATGTTTAAGAAGTCTTTAAATTCTTCGTTTAATTCTTCAAAGGTTGTAGTTCCACCATAGAATTTTCTACTGCCATGTCTACCCGTTTTGTCGTATTCGGAACGCCTACTATCGCTATTTGGTATCCGTTCATAAAACGTCTTACCTTGGTCTAAAAATTGCTCAGGGGAGGAGCCTTGTGCAAAATAGAAGTTCTTATTCCCAAGCCTGTCTTGTGGAATAGTAAAATTAGATGATTTCCTTGTAGTTGTTGCCATTATTGATTACAACTTATTATTGATTTAGTGTTTGCTTCGTATGTAGTTACTAAGCTATTAGATAAATCTAACTCAGCTTGTGTGTCATCCATTATTGGATTCATTTCTGCATCCAATTTATATTTCTTGTCTTGTCTTGATTTTATGGTAGAAACAAAATCATCATATAACATTTTATCCTTTATAATATCTCTTTGGTTCTCCGTGAATATTTCTAAAAATGAATTCAATGTTACTATAATTGATTTAGGGCAAAATCTTATTATTGAATCAGGAGTGTTTTTAGCCCTTACATATTCTATAAATGTTCTTTTCATTGATAGCAATATACGTAAAGAAACAAATCCTTTATTAGCAAAACTAACACCATCTTGACCCTCTAATATAGCTTCCCTACACAACATCATGTGATTAAAAATAAACAAATACCCTTTGTTGTTTCCATCCCCATTTAATAGTTCTCTATCACGTCTATAATTAGCAAACACCTTATACATAGAGCCTACAAATCTATCTTGTAACGAAAGGTCTTGTTTAAAGTTTGCTTCGTAGTCTGGGTCTGCCTCATTAAGTGGGGCGTTACCCGTTGCGTAAACAAACATATTACCAAGCCTAATTTTTTGACCTCTACCATTCATAATAGTAGGCTTAATTACTTTTCCAGTTTTATCATCAACTTTTCGTTCAGATAATTTTGCCAAAGCAGCATTTAATAAACCCGCTGTATTTGGGTCAAGTTTTGGTAGTTCGTCTAATAAAAGAATAGCACCATCGTATTTTTTATTATCAGCATCTACATTAGTCCAAGCCATTTCAAGTTTACCTTTTTGATAACCCTCAATTGTTTGCCCACCTATTAAGTCAAGCGGAGAAGTAAATTGGTTGCAATTTACCTCTATTAAATCCCAACTTGAGCCTTCACTTTGTAGAATGTCTTGTATTTGACCAGCACGAAAAGACTTACCCGTACCCGCAGCACCATACATATATACATTATTTAAGGCAAGTAAATCACTTAAAACGATTTGATTTTCGGGTTCAGAAAGTGCGCTTAGAGTTGCGCTTGAAGTACCGCTTTTAACTATACCCCCTGGTAGTGATAAATTAAGAGAAACTTTTGTGCTACCACCAAGCATAGCTAAAACTGACGGGTCTAAATTACCTACACCAATTTTAATATTCTTTAATTCATCATCTACAATTTTAGTTACCTCAGCCTCATCAACACTACCCGTACCTATACCTTGATTAAGTAAAGTTTCTAATTGTTTTAAAGTATCGTAAATAACACCCTCTGTACCAGCGTTTTTTGTAGCTTCTAAAACTTGTAGTTTTTCTTGGGCTATTCTTTTTGCCGTATCGTTTGTTGTTGAGTTTATTATGTCCTCAACGTCTTTTATTCTTTCCTCTATTGTTTTCATTCTTTATTTATTATGAAAATAAGGCTTGACCCTCAATTTTTAGTTGGTTTATAATTGTTTTTTTATCCGCACCTAAGTCATTAAATGATTGTTCATTAAAAGCATTTACACTTCTAACTAAATTATTTAAGTTTCTAAATTTAAAGTTTAAGTCGTCTTTGTTTGTACTTGTTAATTTTTCAACAATGCCCCATAAATCATAATCTTTGTCATCATCGTCATCATCGTCATCTTTTGGCGGTGGCGGTGGGGGTGGCGGTGTCTTGTCTGAGAAATATAAAGCCTCACACTTTCTTGTCAACTCTAAAAACTCCTGTTTATCTACACCCTCTTGTGTAAACATATCTTCAATAAATGAATCAAGGGTGTTAATTAAGTTGTCTATTGTTTTAAAGGATTCTTTAATATCATCTAATTCAACACCCGTTAAGAGTTCAGTTATTTGATACTTACAATCTGTTGGTTTTGGGTCTTTACCGCAAAAAGGTTTATTTTCATCAACCATTTGTTTAATAACATCATCGGATATTCCAATAGACTTTAGTTGGGCTATAAATTTAGACTCTTCCTCGTCCTCGTTACATTCTTCTTTTTTCCCATCACAAAAAGGTTTGTTTAAATCTACCTCAGCTTGTATTTCATCTTCGCTCATGCCCTGTACTTTTAAGGCAATTCTAAATTTTTGCTCTTCTTCATCCTCATCACACTTGGGAGGTTTGCCACAAAAAGGTTTACTATTATCAACAGCCATTTCTATTAAATCTTGTGGCATACCAGATTCTTTCAAAATTTCTCTGAATTTAGCTTCTTCCTCTAATTCATTACATTGATATGGTGGGGGTTTTTTGTCTATTAATTCTTGGAATTTATCTATCGCTTCCCAAAAACCTTTTTCATTAGTATCAAAATCATGTACAACACCAATTACCCCATTATCATCTCTACTTATAACTTGTATAGGTATGGGAGAGCCAAGTTTAATGCCAGCCCAACTATACTCAATAGATGTGTTAGATTCGGTATGTGTGTAGATAGTTAATATACCGTCTACCTTTATTTCTATATCTTCCTTATTTATTAACATTACCGCCTTTTTTAAATCTAAAGTCATTAGTAAAAGTAGAGAAATCAGTATTCCTACCATCTGCAAGTTTTGCCTGATTTTGCTTAAAAATTACCCAAGCAACTGTAACATCATTTTTACCTCTAATTACATTAGATGGATTGTCCTCTATAAATTTAATGCTATCATACCCAAGTGATTCAAACTTTTCAAACATTTGACCAAGACCAAATTTTTTGTAGTTTCTCATTAAAACCCAAAAAGGAACTTTTACATTTTGCACATTAGGTATTTTAAGGGCAATTTCTTTTGTATCTATTTCAATTCCATGTTTAGCATTTAATAAAAAAGCTAAATCAAAAACACTCATTTTAGAATATCCAAAATCCATAAGGTTAATTGGGTTTCTACAATTAAGATAAAATTCAAAAATAAAACCTTGTCCAGTCTTACCTGTTTTCTTTGGGCTTCCAAACCATCCTGAATAAGATTCAGTTTCGGCAAAATATACTACGGGCGGTGCATCGGCAGTCCACACTGAGTCTTTACCCATATTAAATGTCGTAAATTCATTTTCGTTAACCGCCCCATGATAAACAACTTTAGGTTCGCCATCACTACTAAGGCATTTTGACACACCATTATAGTTTTTTGTTTCGTAAGCCTTTTCCCAATTACCAAACCAAGTTAAAAAATTAGTAGACCTTACTATATCGTATTGTTTTGTAGATAATAAGCTAACATCATCATTTGGGGCAAGAGCATTTGTAGGTTTACCTCGCTTACCTATATATTTCTTGCTTGCACCTTTAAAAAAGTTGTTAAATGCGTTCTTCAAATTAAAATTAGATTTCCCATCTAAGTTTAAATCTACTCCTATTCCCTCCTCTAATAATCTAATTTCTTGGTTTAATTCTTTTTTAGATGTGTAATCGTAATCTAAAACAGACATTAGTGTTTGTATTTTAGCTATCTCTATATTTCTTACATCATCCTCGTAATTTTTTTTACGTTTATCATCTTTAGATAACTTAACTTTTATCTTAGGCTCTAAAACCTTGTTTTTATTAATTATAAAGGATGGGCTTAAAACAGACGCTGAATTTTTGTTTATATCGTTTACAAGTTCTTGGTTATAAGTATTCACAACTCTATCTATAAATTCATCGCTGCTTAATGTGTTAAATATATAATCATTTAACTCAACGTATTTTTCGGATGATACATCCCAATCTCGAATAAATTGTATGTTTAAAAGAGGATATTCCCTTTTTATTGCTATAAATTCATTTCGAGATAATCCCATACCACTACTTTCGCCTATAAATGGCTTAGTTTCTTCAGGCAAATAAGGTGTGTATTTATCTTCATCTGTTTCCCATAAACTTTCAAATTCATAATAAGATGTTCCTATAACGCTAAAATTTGGAGATTCAGGAAATGAACCTTTATTTATAACCCCACTTCTACCCCATTCTTTTAGTGTTCCATCCTTATATTCAGAACCTAACCATCTTTTTAAAACGTCATCCTTTTCAAATTCACTCCATGTTGTAGGCATTATACCTAAAAACAATCGGATGAACTTTTTATCTGAATAAAGCTCTTTTATAAACATTGCGTATATAGATGAGGTAACTCCCCATACAACGTCCTCCCTCAAATATTTTGAGTTGGTTTCAAGTAATCGTAAGTTTCTAATCCCGCTTAGACTACCACTAAACGAATCAAAAACTGACCAATAGCTACTGCCCCATCTATTTTGCTTTGATAATATTACAGGGCTTGAAATTTTATTTAAAAATTTCTCTAAAGATGGTGCAAGATAGTAAGCGTTCTGGGGGTTATCCCAAACATTTTTCCTACGTATTTGATATTTTTTAGTTGAATTAGCTGAGGTTAATTTTATATAAGAGAGTTTTTTTAATTGTTTTAATTGTAATCCTAACTGAAAATCCCATGAAACTGCTTTGTAACTATTTCCATTATCTCCATAATTACGTTCGGAGGTTGGTATAGGGTCTAATACTTTCTTTATTTTAGGTTCATTTAAACATGCTGTAGTTATAATTCTTTGTTCTATAAACTTTAAATCTTCTAATTTAAGTATCGGTTGTGGTTTAAAATCTATCGCACCTGGAATAACTTGGGGAATTAAGTCTATTGTTTGTTCTCCTATAATTACCCTATAAGGATTATCAGCATCTTTAACTTTTAAGTATGTATCTACCCAATTTTGATTTATTTTATCATTGTCGCAATAATTATAATACCTAACACCATCTAATATAAGCCCACCTTTACTAAATAATGAGTCTTCTGCTATTTCCTCTAAAGCATCCATTTCTAAATGCTTTGGATTAGTTTGGGTTTTTATAGTGCTTTCTATTGCACCGCCTTTTGCAAAACTTTCATTTGTATCAATGAAAACAACCCAATTAGGATTTTCCCTATTTATTTTTTCTTTAAGTTCTTCTGCTTGTGTGTAAGTCAATTTGTCCTCAATAAGTTCCACATCAGACTTACCATTTCTATAAGTTTCTCTATCCTTGATTACTTCAACATAATATATTGGTTCAAGTGATGCTAATTCAGAATATATGTCTAATTCTTTTGTTTCTTCAACTATCGGTTGTTCAATAAATTTGGGATTATTCCATAATCTTATAGAATATTCTTCTCTATTATCAGCATACCATAATGATTCAAAATCATCACTTATATAAACATAAACAACTTGGCTTACCGAAATTACTTCTAAACCTTGTTGGTATAATTCTTTAAATTTATTTTTTAACTCACTCCACTTATTTTCTTTAGCACCAAATGTAGCACCTCTTGACCACAGTTCTTCTTCGCCATCTTCATTTATGTATAGTATAACAAATTCCCCTTTTACAAACCTTTTAATTATTCGCCTACCACTACTATATGAGCCAAAGTTTCTTTTATTTTCCTCTATGTCATTAAGAACTTGTGTCCTAACACTCTCGTTACCTTTTTCATCTCTCTGCCATTGTGTTTCATCATAAAAAAGTACATCTACCTCTTTTTTAGTTGGTAGTTTAGGAATTTGTACTTTACCGCCCTTTGCCAAAGAATACTCATCATCTTCATCAACATATATAACTAAAGCATCTCTATCTTCTTGGTACTTTTTAACTTTATCTTGTAAATCTTTACCTTCAAATTTTTCGCCCTCCATATATTGAGCAAAGTAATAGTCAAATCCTTCAGAGTCTACAAATCCTTCTATTTCATCTTTATAATCTTCATCTTTAATTGAGCCCACTTCTTTTTCTAAGGCTTTTTTGGATGATTGTAAGTTCTTGAATAGCGTATTAAATTTTTTGTCGTTTATGGAATCGTAATCTTTATAATTGCCATCAAGTATATTGTCTAACCCCTCGTTATCTACATCACTTATAAAGTCTTGAAATTTACCATCTACTTTATCGATTTGTTTAGTTTCTAAGGTATTTACCTCGGAACTATCCTTACTTAATATACTATAACCTAAAATACCCGCAAGTAATAATCCACCTTTATCAAAACCTGTTGAAGGGTCGGTTGGGGTCATGTCCGTATTTTTGGTTTCATCACAATCAAACTTTACTCCATTACCCGTTTGTTGATTTAAGTCTGAGGCTATTTCACAAGGTGTTGCTTTTCTACCTTTATAAGAAATCTTTTTATTGGAACTCATAACATGCTTGTTAATGATTCCCTCTCCGCCCTCAACCTCTATTTGTTGACCCGTAGATTTTACCTCCATCTTTATACCACCTTTAGAGTGCGATGCACCTTTAGTTAAACCTCCAGCCATTTTATGATTCTAAATCCATTACCCTATCCTCTAATTCATCAAGGCGTTTAGACGTTGACTCTTCCTCTTGTCTTAATCTTGTGAGGTTTTTAACGGCTACTATTGAACCAAGTAATAAAGAAACAATGGTCAATCCAGTTATCCATTTACGTTGGTCGCCACTTGCGTTAATATTCAGCATATAATTATTCTTTCTATTAATCTAATCATTTGAAAGCAAATATATAAAGAATTTTACTTGGATACCCAAAAAAAAAGCCCTAAAGTTTTCACTATAAGGCTATTGTTAATTTCTAAATTAACTATATTGTTTTTATTATTTTTTGCTTAGTATATTTTTTATATATAAAGTTGGGCTTGTATCCCTTTTGTTTATTGCTTTAAACCATGACACTATATATTTTTTTAGTTCATCGTTAGTTTTATAAATATAGGTTTTTATTATTTTATTATCTCTAAGGAAATTGTATATATATTTGAATTGGGTATCCCTAAATTCGGTATTCTCATAGGTTTTGGTATCTTCAACGTAATGATTATACTCTGATTCTACCAAGTTTAAAGCAATGAAAAATTGCTCTTTTTTAGATATAGATTTAGTAGGTTTTTCTCGCTCTAACTTACCTTGTAATTGTTTATACTTTTGGTATATATTTTGTCGCTTATTTTTATAGGCTTTTATTATGTTTGAAATATACATTGGCGTTAATGCTTGATACGGGTTATTTTCAACTTCAAGTTTACCCATAATAGCCATATTAATTGCTTTATCAAACTCATACTTATTAAAGGTTGGGTATTCATTAACTATCAAATTTACCAAAAACTTGTTATGTTCTGTTGATGGGATGTCCTTTATACCAAGTATGCTATAAAGCATTATTAGGTTATTAAGAAAATCATTTTTATCGTTATTATCAAATTCCCTAAATCTTTTAGGCTTAAATAGAATATAAGCAAGTATCTCTTTATCCGAAGCATTAAAGTCTTTAGAAACCATCGGATTGTGCTTCTCTAAGAGCATTAAATAACTTGTTTTGTTGTCTATTTTCTTTAATTGGTTCATCGGGTTTGTTTATGTTGTTTAGATATTCTTCAAATTTCCCACTAAATAATGTTGATGGTCGATAGTATGTATGCATTTTAGGGTCTTTAAGCCACTTTTCTTGGGCTAACATAACATCTTTGAATTCGTTTAAGTCATGACCATCTTTAAGTCTTTTATTTATGTATGTAGTTGCGGATTTATTATTAGTCTTAATACCCCTTTTGCCATTTCGTTGTAGTATTACGTTTAAGTAGTTTATTACTTCCTCAATAATTGGGTTTACACTAATATTTAATTCGTTCTTTTTTTGTTCACGCACTAATCCCTTCAAGTTAACAGTCAATAGGTTACGTGAACACTTTATGTTCAATGATATATCTCCTTTAAATTGAACTCCGTAATCTAATATTCTATTAAAAGTGGTTCGATTTAATTTAAACCTTGTCATTATGATTCTTTTATCTATATCACAAGACTTGTTTTTAACTTTAGATAAAATAAAAGCCCAAACAAGGGCGTACTTATCGGGCTTATTAAAAAGATATTCTAAAAAGAGCCTCATATATTAAAGCATCCCTTTAATATCGTTAGTAGTTATAGGAGAAAAACTATCTGTAATGGCTAATTCCATTACTTTACCTCTCCAATCTTCCCAATTAAATAAATCATTAGGAGAGCAATCAAGTATAACACATACTTTAAAAACATTAGCCATAGTTATGTTTTTGTTCTTACCTCTTGCAAATTGACTTATATAAGGCTTTAGTAAGGGTGTTTGAAACAACAATCTTGAATCCTCAACTATATCCTCATTATAGTTAAATCCTTGTTTAAATATAATTCTACCATCATTTAATAATGTAAAAGTTTCCTTATCGTTCTCTAACAACACTTCTTGTTCTTTCATTCCAAGTTCGTTATCAATATTTACATCAACTAATTCTATTTCGTTTTCTCTTAAAACTTCTTCTTTTTTTACCATCTTAGTCTATCATTGTGTTATTAACAATAAGTGCGTTACCTACTATAAATTCATCGTCCTCGCCTAATGCAAAATAACTCCTAAATATTTTTGTTGCATCGTCATTATAAGGCAAGCCATTAGCAAATCCTTCATCGTTAGTAATTAGTATATAATTGTCGCCAATATGTGTTACTTTAATAAAACCCTCAACAAGTTCCTCTAAAATATCATTACTAATCATTCCCTCATGGTTTGCTTGTACTTGTTCTATTGAACCATCATAATTAAATAACATAGCTGATTTGCTTGTAATTAAATCTTCATGGTAAGCATTAATTTTCTTCTGTTCTTTAGGTCTTATATTCTTTATTGTTTCCATAATCTTTAATGTTAGTTTATAATGTAAATATAATGTTAATTTAGGAATTAACAATGATAATTACCCTTTTCTACAAGTACATATATAAAAATTGCAAATAATACCGCATTGTAAACATTGGGTTGCTCTTTTTTTTATGTGATGGGGGTGTTTTATATATTCAACTTTACTATTACAACACATGCTTAAACATCCGTTTGAATTACACTTTAAGCAAACCTTGTAACGACTTGAATACCAAGATTTTAAACCTTTAAATATACCTTGTTTATTTTGCTTTTCCCATATAATAATACCCTTGTAAATATATACACCTACCTTCATCCACCATTTATATATTTTAGTTGTTAAAAAATACATAATAGCTAATATAAAAATAGATATAATCATTTGAGTTTCTTTGTACCCCATTTTATATAATTTTTAAATCGGTTTATTAGTTTTAATAATTTATTGGATTTAGTTTTAGATGGTTTAAAGTCATCTAAATTACTCATCATCCAAATCCATTCTTTCTTAATCATGGCTTTTTAAATATTAAAATGTTTTGATGCACTTTTACAAGTTTTTTAGATTTCATATTGCCCCCCGCTCTTATACTTGCAGATGCAATTGAATTTAAAAGTATTGCTTCGTTATAGTAATTCATACCAGCTTTTTTAAAAGCATTTATCGTATCGGGAACAAAACCTATATAATTTCCTTTTTTATCTCTAACCTCGCCCACAACAAAACAAGCTAAACTACCCGACTTAAGTAAGTCGCATGATTTTTTTATTATACTTTCATAGGCATTCATAAATTCGTTGTATTTCATATTAGATATATCCCCGTCTAAATCACTATAAACCTCGAGGTCAGCATAGGGAGGGCATGAAAAAACAAAATCAAATAAATCATCGCTTTGTAAAGAAAAGTCGTTTAAAGCTACATCAGAATCCCCACAAATCCATTTAGGATGCATTCCATCCTTTATTATTTCTAATGATTGTGTTTCGTTACTTTCGACTTGCTCTTTGCGAATATCTATACCTGTGTACTTATAACCTAAGTAATTAGCAACAATACCACGAACAGAACCTCCTGCGAAAGGGTCGAGTATTTTACCGCCATCTTTACAAAACCAATGGTATAAGACCTCGCACAATGCAGGGTCAAAAATAGAGGTGTCAGATGGTAGTTTATTACCTTTCATTTTACCATCATCAAACTTTTTATCAGCCCAGCTTTTCATATTAAAAGTTGTAGCATCCCTACCAACTTCGCTTTTAATACCAAGTTTTTTCCATTCTTTTTTTCTTCGTTGCCAATTACCACTTTTAGTATCTAAAATACTAAATGGTGGTTCAATGAACTTATCTCTTAGCAAGGGGTTGGTAACAATTACATTACCGAATAAATCTATATTTAAAGACATTTTTTTCTTTTTTAAAATGGTAATTCTTCTTTGGATTGTTCTTTTGATTCCTCGTCCCAATCAGTATTGTTTGATTGTATTTGAATTGAATTTTTATCAGGAATATTAACAATTAAATCTTCGGTTATGTCCTCCCACGAATACATTACAAGATTAACGTAGTATTTACCATTATATTCATTTCCTTTAACATCAAACTTTAAGTCAAGTGTGCTACCAATATTGAGTTGCCCATCTACTTTTATGGCGTTTTCTTTTAAAGCCTCTAACTTTATCTTTTGAGGATATTTACCTTTTGTTTCAACAACAATCTCTATTTTCTTAAAGTCGTTTTTAAAGGTTTTAATTTCTCCTTTTTCTACTATTGTTCCTTTTAATTCGTATCCCATTTTGTTTTATTTAAAGTTGTTTGCGTTATCTGACAATAAATTATACTCGCCAATGTGAATCATTTTAGTTTTTCCTTTTTCATCTTTCCATCTTGTAGAAACCTCTATCATTTTAGTTTCTACATTATGACCATGCTTTCTTAAATTAAATATAACTGCGCTAAGTCGAGATATTCCTAAATCTTCCATTGCTTCTTTTATAGTTATTTTCTTGTAAATGGTTAGGTATTGTAATAATCTACCCTCGTGTGTTGTTTTCATAGTTGTTGGTTATTTTTAATTTGGGTTTTTAAATCCCCATTAGTTAAAACATTTATAATTTCAGACTTAGTTGCATTACTAACAATATTAAATAAAGCTGTACTTAGGTCTAATTTTATATTATGTGGAAGTTTTTTAAAGCATTCTTCAAATTCTTTTTCTAAAAATTTAGGTTCGTTTTTTTTCATTTTTTAGTTTTTTTGGTTTGTAAAATTGTGTTTTTTTCGTAAAACTTTTTCTGATGTTTCCACCTATCGTATTCCTTTTTAATATCCCTATTTGCCATACCCATAGATTTGAATTTATTGTGTTTACAATCAAACCACTCTACTTTGTTTTCGCCTATATATGTGAAATTTGAAACATAGGATTTGTAATTAAAACCATACTTTTCGATTATATTAGTAACATGTTCAAACTTATCCATAGATACAAAAGCACAATCGGTCAACCACATGTACATGTCGTCTTTAAGTTCTTTATATATCTCCATAGCTAAATCATTTACCTTATTTAATATAGCCCAGTAAAAAGGGGAATACTTACTGTTGTAAATAGTATCAAAAGACTTAGATATTTGTTTCCCATCTTCATAATGTTCTACTATTGGTAGTTTATTTAAAGCACCTACGGAAACAAGCATACCCCTTTTTTGTCCGCTTGCCATACCTTTCTGATATAAATCCTCATTTATAAAACCTAATAAAAAAGCAGTTCTCCAATAACAAAGATTTAAGTCAATACAAGCTATTGGCTTCTCCCCAATTCTTTCAATTGATGGTGCATTAAACATTTGAATTATAGGCTTACCTTGATGAGGAACTACGCCAAACTTATCCACATACTTATCTATACTTTTCTTCATCATTCCAACAAAGTATGAGCCTGGTATAATACTATTGCCACCTTTTGTACCAAAAAACTTTTGCTTATAGCCGTTTTCAAACTCAATAGTTCTTGACAAACCAGATGAAAACACCTTAAACTTAGATTTAGCGTTTTTTTGAACCTCTAAATATCTAACGTAATCGGATATATCCCCAACATTAGATACTGTTTTTATTTTAGTGTTGTTTTTCTTTTTTGTCAAAATCCTGAGTGTTAAATATTGAGTTTATATACTTTATGTAGTAGTGTAGAGGTCTTTTTGATTTACTTTCTTTTTGATTTAGCCATGTACTTGTTGTTGTGCTTTGAATATTATAACCACACCCATTCCAAAACAAATTACTTTCTAAATCTACCGCAACCCTACAAGTAATTGCGGTTTTCCCTATTTCTTTACATAGCTTTTCTACATAATCAATCATCATTTTTGCCCTGTGCCATCTGCGTGCGTCATTTTGAATTACTATTTGCTGAATGTGTAAGTCTTGTTTTGCAAAAGTTATGTAACAAAACCCAGTTCTAACATCGTTATCCATAGTTATAAAAATCTTACTATACTTCCACCTATCCCTATTTGCAACACGTCTTTTTTCTAATATGCTTTCATAAACGGCTTTAGGTATAAAACCAAGAGCTTTTCCTTCTTTTTTCCTTAACGAATCAATAAATAAAAAATCTCCATCTTTTGCTTCTACTAAATAAGTCATAGAGCCATCTATACTCCTAAAATCTAACACCTTATCCATTAAATGTTAATTATAGTTTAGATTTATCATTTTCTAACTTTAAATCTTCCATAATTTTCTTTTTCTTGGGAGTCATTTCCACCTTTAGCATTTCATCCTCATCTTCTTTAACTATATTCTTTGGTAATTCTTTTGAAACAAAGTCTTTTCCATTTTGACGCTCATTGATTATGTATTCTCCAACGATTTCAAAACCCCTACTAACCAAGGCATCAACATACCATATAAAGTTATCCTCTACGCTTAATGTGGGGTCACTATCATATATTGTACACACAATAGGATTTCCATTATCATCAAGTTTAGGTTTACCTTTATTATCAAACTCGCCTAACACCCATTCCAATCTTCGATTGTATTCTCTGCATTCTACTACACCATCTCTATTTAATCCGCAAATGTCAAAATTTTCTTCTTTATATACTTTTGGTTTACCAAAAAAATGAACCATATCTAAGTAAGTAAACTTTAATGCAGAAGCATGCACTAAACTAAACCATATATTATCTTCTATTTCATTTAAAACCTTTATGTTTTTGAGTATTTTCATATTTAATTTTCGTTTTTTATAATGTTTTTTGTCTTGTCTTGTTTTAGGGGGCTTAACTCTACAACATCTATTTTAAAGTTACCCTGCGTCATGGGTTTAACAATAATTCCTAATTTATTTGAAAGGTTCTCGTCTAAATACTCTTGAAACCTTTGAATAACATAAGGTAGTTCGTCTGAATATGATTCTATACAATAGTCTTTATTTTCTTTAACCCTATCAAACTCATAATTTTCAAGGGAATTTCTAAAGGATTCTTTACCTACATCATATAGTAGTTGTTCGTTTATTTTTTCCATCTATTTCTATATAAAGTTATTTAATAGGTCTTATATTAATCTAAGCTGAGATTGATGTTGTTTTAATCTTTTTAAACTCGCTTCGTAATACTCTTTGTCTAACTCACATGCAGTCAAATTATATCCTAAGTTATGACAAGCTATTGCTATTGAGCCACTACCTAAATGAGTATCAAGTATTTTATCGCCCTCTTTTGCGTAGTTCATTAAAAGCCACTCATATAATTTAACAGGTTTTTGTGTTGGGTGTATGCTCCCACCATTTTTAGCAATAAAACCTCTATTTATATTAATTTGTCTTGTTGCTCTTTGAAAAGATGTGTATGCAATTTCGCCATCACTCATAGTTAAATCATTTTGACCTTTATACCAAAAAATCCAACCCATTGTACCTTTGTTTAAATGTTTTACAAAATAATTTGCACCCCATATAATTTGATTTTTTGAAACTCTTTTAAGCTCATCAAAATATTCTTTTGTAGGTATTGATTTATCCCAACCTTTATCTTGATGGTATTTTCTATTATGTTTTTTGTTTTTAGCAATTACTTTTTTTTGTCCACTTATACCAATTCCATAAGGAGGGTCAGTAATAGCTAAATCGAAATGGTTATCCTCATAACGAGCCATCAATTCCATATTATCTTCGTTACTTATTTTCATAATAATCGTAGTTGTGCTTTATGCTGATTAATTCTCTTTATAGATGCTTCGTAATAGTCTTTGTCTAATTCACAAGCAGTTAAATCATAGCCTAAATTATGGCAAGCAATAGCTATTGAACCACTACCTAAATGCGT
>Ga0206682_10001854_pt1 | contig 20070 bp, 21 predicted proteins | sample M240m12015metaG_FD_155444 | JGI IMG/M metagenome (GOLD analysis project Ga0206682, IMG submission 155444) | Ammonia-oxidizing marine archaeal communities from Monterey Bay, California, United States - M2 40m 12015 | ecosystem: Environmental > Aquatic > Marine > Intertidal zone | place: USA...
TAAAATTTTAGAATTAGGTAAAACTGAAGTTCAAAAATCTGATGTGATGGCGTTGCAAGAGGAAATTAATAAAATTGAAAAAGACGTAAATTCAGGTAAACTAAGTTATTCAGAGCGCCAAGACGCTATGAACAGAAGAATTGCTAATGAAAAGCAAATAGAAAAACTTCAGACAGAATTTAAAAATAAGCAACCATATTTTAAAAAGGAATTTGGAGTAAATCTTGTATTTGGAGAAGTTCCGGGTTCCAGAGGTGAGCTGAGCCCAGATGGCAAAACCCTTACTATAGATAAAAATAAATTAAGCGAGGGTGTATTACAGCATGAGATGGGACATTGGGCTATGATAATGTCAGGCCGAAAAAATGGGTTAGTTGATAAAATGTATGAATCTATTTATAGCAGAGTTGAGGATGCTATTAAAGCTACTCAACTTAGAGGGGATCTACAATTAGCAGAAACTAATGATGCTCAAGGCAATCCTCGTAAAACAAGTACCTTGCAACAAGTATTGGAGGCTAAATATGGTAAAAACAATAAAGTTCTTAAAGAAGAATTTATAATGTTTTCTATAGAGTTTATGAAAAATAATAAATCTTTTTCTAACGCTTTACTAAATAGAGGTGTAATTCAGTCTGTATATAAAGATTTAGCTGTGTTTGCTAATAATAAAGGTATTAATTTTGGTAAAAAACCTATTAACCTAAATAATGGAAGTAAAGATAATAGAGCTGATGCCGTAATAGACTTATTATACAAAATGGCTAATGCTAAGGGGCAAGGATATAAAGAAAACGTAAAAGCTTTAGGTGGAGTTGCGGTAGATAAAAATGGAGTGTATAGCACGGCTTCAGGAGAGAAGCTTTTGGATCAAAAGCAATTAAAATCTCGTGAAATACAAGAAGAGCAAAGCCCGGAATATAGAAAGTTAAAAGCAAAAAGGGACGCTAATAATCAGAAAATTATAGATTTTTACGAAGAAAATAAAACCACACAATCTCGTGAAACTCTAGCGGAGGATTTAAATTTTCAATTTTTAGATCATGTTAAATTCCATGCTCGTAAAGCTCTTACTTTAGCTAATCAAGGTAAATTTCCTACTGAGTCTGAAATATACGAAGCAGCAACCGCTTATATATACGGGCTTCCTACAATGGGCCAGCCCGGAGGTAAAACTTTAGCAGAAAAAGCTATCATGCCTTTTTTTAGAGGGCAAGATATAATAGCCGCTATTAAAAGAGATAACCTTTCTGTAGAGCAAACTATTGGTTTACTAAAACAAGGTAGTATTCCTACTGGAGCGAAGACTTATGAGGATGCAGCTAAGGATCTTCACGATATGGCAACAGGTAAAAAACCGGAAGCTAGTATAATTACCTATGTTAATAATGCTATTAAAGTTCAGCTTTTACCTGATGTTATAAAAAATAAGATACAGGAAGATCAATATGTAACTACTGCAGACACTCAGCAGTTGGAATATTTTGCTGAACAAATGAGTGAATACGGAGAAGGGGAAGTGTTTTCAGAAAAAGATGTCAAAGACTTTAAAGAAGCTGCTACGGTTGATAAAAAAGATGAGGGTTACGATGGATCCGGAGCTGCTAAGCGTAGAACCCGTGATTCTGCAATGAACATACTTAATATTAAACCTGAGACGCGAAAGAAGGTTAAAGATATAGTAGTAGATAAAATTGAAAACGAGCCAATAGAAGGCTTAGATGCTTTTAGCGTGGGTACTATGAACTTTGGAAAAGGAAAAGTATTTGATATAGAAGTGCCTACCGAGCCTAATCGAGCTAACGCGTTCGGTCCTGATGGTGTTAAAATAGAATTTAAAGGCATAAGAAAACCAGCAGATATATTTGAAAAGATTATAAAAATTATAAAAAAGGATCTTACTAACGATATAATAGATCAGACTAAAACCCCTGAGCAAGTAACAGAAGCTAAGGCTGAGATGGAAAGAATTTTAAATTTAAAATTTAAAAGAGATGTTGGCTATGAAAAAGAACCTACTAGATTATTTAGAGTTGGGTTAGAAAGAAAAGCAGAAGCTGATTTGTATCAAGACATAAGGGCTGAGATGGGAGAAGTAGGGTCTGAAGCGAATCTTAGATGGCTAGCTAAGGCTAGAGCCTTAATGGATAACTACATTGATTTAAGCCAAATAACAAAACGATTTGATTTAGATGTACTCTACGAAAAAGTATACAAGCTAGATGCACAAGGCGAACCAGTATTAAATGCTAAAGGTCAAAAAGTGCAAGCAAGAAGTGGTGAGCGTGCTTCAGGAAATTTACTATTTAAAAAGAGAGCTATATCAGCAAAAGAATATTTTGATTATTTTAAAGACAACGTCGTTAGGCAAGAATCTTTAGCTAAAGCATTAGCTAGAGAATTTGCGTTTGATCAAATAGTGGATGTTCTTAAATCTGATACAATTAAAAAAATTGCTCTTAAGGAAGGCCAAGAAATTACTACTATTGACATGGAAAAAGGATCTGAAATTTTCAGGGAAGACATGTTCAAACATATTAGAAGAGGTAGCAATATAGAAAAACTTTATAGTAAAGAAATTCAAGCTAGCGCGGAAAAAAGGCAAATATCCGAAAAAGACTTTAAGAAAGGACTTAGAGATTCTATTTTTCAACTTAATAATGCAGGTTGGGAATCCCTAGATTATGTACAAAAAAGTTTTATTAATGATGTTATTCGTGCAGAAATGGTAGGAGAGGTTGCTAATCTACGTGCTACTTTAAAGAAAGACGCACAAGATAGGCTAATTAAAGATAAAGATAAAGTTGATAATCATTTTGAAAATTTAAATAAAGAAGAATTTGAAAAAAGACAGAAAGGTGTTATGTATGGAATTAAAACACTTTTTGGGGAAATATTTAATGAAACATTAAATAAAGTTGCTAAAAGTCGCGGAGGCAATATTTCTACTGGAGAATTTTTAAATTCTAGAATTTTAGGTGCAAATGATATAAAAGTAGGTTTAAATTTAGGTCTTAAAAATTTATATGAAATTGAAGGAAGAGAGGGGAAAAATTATGGAATTAAAAATGCTGATGAATTATATAAATCATCTAGCAAATCCGATGCTGCAGAATATTTTGAGCCTGGAACATTAGAAAACTTAAAAACTAATACAGAGCTTAATAATTTATTAAACGATGCCAACACAAAAATAAAGGAAGCAGATAAACTAGCTAAAACTTGGTATGAAAAATCCGGAATGAAGTATGAAGTTTCTAAAGTAACTTTGGACCAAAACTCTGAAGTAGCAAGAACTGAATTATTCCGTGAGTCAGATAAACTTAGAATAGAACAACCTAAGTTATCTACCTCAAAACACGCTAACATTCTTTTTAAAAGAATGACAGCAAAAATTGGTAAAGAAGGTGTTAACGCATTGATAGCAGAAAGTAATGCATTACAGGCTACCCAAAGGGCGGTATTATATACTATGGGCTTATTAGGGGAAAATGTAAAAGGCAAAAAAGGAAATGATGCAATAAAAACGATGCTTTACATGATGTCAGAAAATAATCTGCAGGGTTCAAGAAAAATGGCTCCTGAGATATGGTATGATTTTAATACTATTTATGAAGCCAGCAGTCGTAATAAACAAGGAAAAATTACTAAAAAAACTATTAATAAAATTGACAAACCTATAGGTAATGAACATCTGTTACCTAGAGCTGCTTATTGGAGAAAAGTGTTCCAAGCATATAACAGTAAAAAACTTACAGATAACTCCGTGTTAGATGCTTTAGTAGGTGGGTACGAAAGTATGATAAGTAAAAAGGAGTTTCAAAATTTATCGGATGCTCTTACAATACCTAATACATGGACAGGCAAAACTTTAATAAAAGATGCTCCGGTGCCTTTTTTAGGTAAATTACTAATAGCTACTACTCCTGGTAAAAGTTTAAATAAAGCCGCTTGGAAAAGAGTATTAGGTGATAATGGCGGTATAAATATGAAAGATCTTAATAGATTAAATAATATAAGAAAACTTGATGGAACCACCGCTTTACAGCAATGGGGTAAGGATTTGATAGCTAATTTTGAAAGTAGCTTAGTTAAGCAATCTATAGATGCCGCATATTCTAACAAACTTTTAGCTAAAAACTTGAGATTGCCAGAAGGCGCTAATGGAAAACAAATGGTTGGAGCGCTTAGGCCATCATTTAAATCCAAAGAAATTCAGGAGCAAGGAGAAAGCTACAAAGAGTATAAAGAAAGAAAACAAACGCCTAAGGGTAAGCTATTAGAAAAAGAGTTAGCTACTATGATAGAAAGAAAAGGAGGTGCTCCTGCAGAAGCTACAGTGTCTGATTCAAAAGCTTTTATGGAAGGTAAAAAAAGGTGGGATGATTTATTTATTCCTTCTAATTCTATGGATTTTCGGGATTTTCTTTACAAAGGTTATGGAAAAGGCAAGCAAGGAGATGCTGATATGGCGTTTATGGAGGAACATGTTTTAAGACCATTAACTCGAGCTGAAAATGCACTTAGTGTTTATAGAATGAAATTAGCCGAAGACTATGCAGCTTTAGAAACTCAAATTAAAGCAATGGGTGAAACTAAACCAGAAAAAGAAGCAGCAAAGCGAGTTGAAAAACTTGGTTACAATATTGATCAAGCAGTCCGTGTGTATATATGGCAATCGTTAGCTATGGATATACCGGGAATATCATTAGCTGAAAAATCTCAGTTAACGGGTGCAGTAATGTCTTCTCCAAAATTAAGAGCCTATGCAAAAGGAATAATGGATATAACTAAAACTAAAGAAAAATATCCTGAACCTAGTGCTAACTGGTTTAGAAGTAATGTACAATATGATTTATTCACACACGCAACAGATGGTGTACGTGCGGATTTCTTATATGAATGGCAAGAGAATGTTGACGCCATGTTTACTAAAGAAAATTTAAATAAATTAGAATCTAGATTTGGTAGTAAGTATAGATATAACTTAGAGCAAATGCTTACGCGTATAGCAAAAGGAAAGTCAAGACCGGAAAGTACTAATGATTCTTTTAATACTACTCTTAATTATATTAATGGATCAGTTGCAACTATTATGTTTTTAAACATGAGATCCGCTGCTCTGCAAACTATATCTGCGGCTAACTATGTAAATTGGACAGACAACAACCCTATAGAAATAGCTAAAGTTATAAGTAAAAATCCTAAACTTTTTATACAAACAGCTAAAAAAATATGGTCTTCCGATGCATTACGTGATAGACGTACTGGATTAAAAATTAATGTTCAGGAAGCTGAAATGGCTAAAGCTATGAAGCAAGGAGGAAGAACTGCCGCACAAGAAATATGGGATCAAATGATCAAAATAGGATTTAAGCCTACACAGATGGCGGATAGTTTTGCTATTGTTATGGGTGGAACACCTTTCTATATGAACAGAATGAAAACGTATGAGAAAGAAGGTTTGAGTAAGAATGAAGCCGCTGACAAAGCTTGGGAAGATTTTCTAGACAAAACACAAGAAGGACAGCAATCGTCTCAAATGGATCGTATAAGCAATATACAGACAGGTTTAATGGGAAGATTGGTTTTTTCATTTAATAATACCCCCTTCCAAATGTCTAGACTACAAAAGAAAGCGTTTTTGGATTTAAAAAATAATAGAGGAGACAAGAAAACTAATGTATCTAGAATGGCATATTATGGTCTTGTACAATCTTCATTATTTTATGGCTTACAGCAAGCATTTTACAGTACTGTAATGACCGATGACGAAGAGCTGAGTGAAAAAGAGAAAGCTGAAAAGTACACTATGTATGAAAAGCGACTAGATAAACTAGGTAGAAGTGTGTGGCAAGGTATATTAACAGGGTCAGGATTACCAGGCAAGCTTAGCGTAATGGGATATAATACCGCATTAGAGGCAGCTACTCAATATAAAAAAGGATATCAAGGGTCTGATTTTTTCCCTATATTATCTCAAATATTATCTGTATCCCCTACGCTTGGAAGTAAAGTAAATAGATTAGGTAGAAACTGGAAAAGCCTTATCATGGCTGAAAAAACAAAAAAAGGCATAGAATTTGGAAATACATTTAATACTTTAGATCCTCGTAATCCTAATAATAAAGCTTACATATCTATGGTTGGTACAATTACTAATATACCTTTAGATCGTATTGTGCAAAAAATGGAAAATTTATCGAATGCTTTTGATGCACAAAATGAGTTATGGCAACGTGCTGCAATGCTTATGGGAACTCCTAAATATCAATTACAAACTAAAGAGCAAAACGACAGAGACAGACAGAACAAACTAGATACTTTTTACTTGAATAATACTTCTAAAGGGCAAAGGGATATTGATGCTATTGAAAGCTTAAATATTAAAGAACAAAAAGATTTTATGAAAGCTTTAGGGGGAACTAAAGAATGGATTAAAACACTAGACACCCAATCTGAGCGCACAAGTACTTTGTTATATTTAGCAAAAGAAGCGGGTATTGATATTGAAAAGCAATATGAAAAATACGAATATAAAGAAATAGAAAGAAGCGAAGAATACAAAGAAATACAAGAATGGGGCAGAGACAAGCAAATAGATTGGATAAAAGCCAATGGTATTAATCCAGATGCAATGAAATTTGTTAGAAAAAGTGAAGCTGATAGAATATATATAATACAAGAATTAATGAAAAATAATAAAAACAAACAAAACTCTTTAAAATAAAATCCTTATGAACTTAAGTGAAAAAACACAAGTAACCTTAGATTTAAAAACAATAGGGATAGTTATCGGAGGAGCTATTTCTTTAGCGACATTATATTTTACATTACAAAAAGATATAGAGCTTGCTAAGGAGTTGCCGAAGCCTACTATTACAAGGACCGAATATGATCTTAAAGATCAATTAGTTCGAGAAACAATTATGAACACACAAGACAAGGTTCAAGAAAATAGTGATAAATTAGATAAAATAGACGAAAAGCTGTATGAAATAATAGAAAAAAAATAGCCATGAAAAAAATTATAATTTTAATAACTTTACTAACCTGTTTTAACTCCTATAGCCAAGATTTTACTTTACTTGAAATAAATGCAAAGTGGAATAAACATAATAACCTGCCAGTTACTAAAATTGCAAATATTAAAATACAATTTGCATGGCTAGAAGATCAACCTTCTTCTATTCAAAGAAACGTAATTTCTGTACCAACTTTAATATTAATGAATGGTGGAAAAAGCGTTGCGCAATGGAGAGCAGGTATAGATCTTCAGTTAATAGTTACAGAAGAAGAAGTAAAAAAAGCAATAGAAACATTTAACAAAAGAAAAAAACAATCATGACTGACGAAAAGAAAAAATCAAAATTCAAGCAAATGCTTATATGGCTAATGGGTAAATGGAACTCATTGCTTTATTTATTAATGTTTAAAAATTACGATTAAAATAGAATTAAACAAAACAGGCTACCACACCTTAAAAATTCTATAATAAAAAAGCCGCTACAATTAAGTAACGGCTTTTTTTATTTTAAGTAATCTCACATGCCCCTCCTGCACAAGCAAGTTCTCCAGATAAGTCGGTTTCATCGTCCTCTTCTTCAATTCTAGAAATATCAACTAATTTTAACGTTTCCATCATTTCATAATACTTCTCTCTTGTAATATCTTCAAAAGGAGCCTGAACATAAGTGCCTCCGTTATAAGGTAACACAGATAGACCATTGTAAAATTCTTTGTTATCCCACATCCAATCACCAATCAATTCCCATTCATCTTCTTTAATAGATACAGTAGCCGATATATTATGTGTATTTCTACCGTCTCTATGGCCCGGTTTAACCCACATCTCAGATACAAATTTTACACGCTCAAGAAGTTCAATCGGATGTTCTGTTCTAAGCATAGATCCTTTCGGCGCTCTTTGAGGTATTGATATCACAGCAGTGTCATGAGGTCTAAAGTATTCATCTTCAATTAGTTCAGGGTGGTTTTCAGCAAGGAACTTGTACATTGACTCGTTCTTACCTACACGTATTCTTCTTACATAATAATCATTATGCCAAGCGTGAATACCAGATGACGTTCCTAGCGTCAATGATGTAGTCCCTGCTGGTTTAACCGTTGTTGATCTAGCTGATGGGTTAATGCCAATTAATTTTGCAACACGTTTATTTTCTGCTTTAACAAGCAGTGCTGCTTTATCCATGTCTAATTTTAAGACTTTGCCAGATCCAATTCCTGTGATTGAGACGCCAATTAAAGCATCTTTTTCTGTTGTGGTTCTCCATATATCTCTAAGATAATGAAAGCTTGTGTATGACGCTTGTAGCGTTCCTATAAAGGCTGCATGAGTTACACGTCTATCAAATGCTTCTTGCGTATCTAAGTCTGATCCATTTACTTCACATAAATTACAAAATTGATAAGGTCGAAGTGCAATTTCGCAACAAGGGTTAGTACCCCAATCTTTATCATTAGTTAAGTAAAATCCAGGTTCACCAGAACCAGATAACTCAATACGTTTCCATAGATCCGTAAAATAACCTTTGGTTAACTTATCTCTCATTAGTACAGCTGAATTATTAGCTCTACCACGTTGTGGATTTTTTTCCCACCAATCTCCTGACTTACAGCCAATCATTTCAACATCATCAGATGAGAATAAAGAAATTAAAGCTGCTCGTCTTATTCCTCCGGCTAAAACTGAATCAGCAATGTGACATATAATATCATGAGCTTGCACTGTACTTAGATAATCTCCGTCTTTTAATGAATCTAATATACCTGTTATCTTTACTATAGCTTCTTTAAGAGGCTGAGGCCCCGGTGCTTTGCCCCCAGATGTTACTAATCTTGCTCCTTTAGCGCGTATATCTGAATAATCAAAATCAATTCTTGAAGATCTTTTGTTGCCTAAGTACGACTTCATCAATACTTTAATTGCATCAGCCCAACCTTCTATAGAATCCATTACTAAGAATCTACGAGTACGTTTTTCAAATGGTACAGTTACAGATGGTAGCTTAGCTACATGATGTTTCTGGACTGAATAACCTACTCCAGTTCCGCCTAATAACAAAAACATTGTTTCACTAAAAGCAGCTACAGACTCTACAGGTAAGTAAGCGCAGTTATATATCCTATTAGGAGATATTTCGATAGGCTTACCACCAAATTGTAGGCTACGCATGCTTGGTAATATATTTTTGCTATACACATCTTCATAAGCTGCTCTTATTTCTTTTTCTAAGTTTGGAAATTTCTTTATATGCATAGATTCATTTCTAAACACAAGCTGATCCCAAGTTTCTCTACGCTTTGTTTCTGGTATATATTTTGCATATTTCATAAATACCGTTATGTCACTTAATATTCTGTTTGATTTGTTCATTTATAATACTCTAATTTTAAATTCATCTTGTTTTTTAACTAATTCTTTCCACGATATCTTACCTTTATTGTTCCAGGACCATTTAACCCATTTGGCTATCTGTCTTTCTGCATAAGCTTTACGTGCTAATTGTTTTTTATTTCCTACCATCTAATATAAGTTTAATCATTAATGCTACATCTTTTTGGTTTTGAGGTTTGTAAAGTGTTCGTGTCTCGCCGTTGCTTACACACCAGCGTTTGAACAATTTCCACCTAAGCGGAAACTGCTCGTTAGCTCTTCCTTTGCATTCTATTATATAATCCTTACCAGTAAAGTCAGGAGTATATTTAATGCCTAGTATTTTCTTCTGTCCTCTATCTTTCATATCGCCCTTGCCATTTGATTGTTTCTCAAAAGATATATTAGGGAAACGAAAACCCTCTAAAGTTTGAAAGATTTCTTCTTCATACTTTTCAAATAACCCAGATTCTTTAAGGGCTAAATACGTATGCTTTTCAAGACCAGATCGAAAACTGATCCCATCGGCGCTAGCTTTCTTAGCGCGAACTGGACCTTTCTTTTTGCTTCCACGTTTAAAGCGTTTCATTCTTTACAAATGATCCGTTAATCATAGAGCCTTTACGTTTGCTAATAACATCATAAGCACTAGCAATACAATCTTCTATATCGTGTCCTGCTAAATAAGCTAGGTTTGTTAGTACAACAACCATATCACCTATTGCATCGACAATCTCAGGCTCATCTGCTTTAATGATTGCTCTTGCAAGCTCACCAGCTTCTTCTTGTAGTTTTATAAATTGTGTTTTGATATCTCCTTCTTCATACAAACCACGCTCTGAAGCCCATTCGCGTATTGCGGGGAATATACATTTACCACAACTAGTAGAAACGTATTCATAATTAACTTCCATTTCCATAGCTTCTGCTATAGTTGGTGGCATGTCTGATTTAATAGCTTTTGTCATTGCTTTATTGTACACATAACATCTATCGTTATTATACATTGACGTCCTAGCGTTTTTCTTGCACCAACCGATTAAATTGTCGTTTACAACAAACTTTTGACCATTTTTTAATTCAATAGCTCTTCCTCTATTGTCTATAAGATATGCTTCTAACTCTCTTGCATAACAAGGGAATGTTGTTGTCATTTCAGTAACATTGATTTTAAATTTGTTCATAGTCTTTGGTTTTTGTTTATTCATTAACTCTTTATAGCTTTGTCTGTCTACAGAATAACCGTAAAATTTTTGGTATTCTATTTCCTTAACAGAAGCTGACTCTAGATCTCTAGATACAAAAAGCAATTCAACTTCTTCTGGTTCATAACCTTGTTGTTCAAAGACTCTGTCTCCTAAATCTTTTGTCATACCTACTTTTACTTTAGGTATATGATAAACGTAATACATTGGTTTTGTTTTACTCATAGGGTTTTGTTTTATTTACCTACACTCAACGGAGCTGATATGGCAGGTAAAGGGTTATAATTTTTTATTCTTATTTCATTTAATTCAGGTATATGTAATATAAATTTTGAATCTATAAATATACCATAGTCTAATTCTAATTCTGCGCATTTAGGATTGTTATGTCTGTATAAAAATTCATTAGCTTGATCTATATGATTATTATATAGATGACAATCTCCTAACTGTCCTATTAGTCTACCTGGCTTTAGCCCTGCTCCTTTGGCCAACATTTCTAATAATATTCCATACATTGCAATATCATAAGGCAATCCTAAAAATACATCTGCAGATCTTTGTTGCCACATTAAATCTAGCTTACCATCATTAATGTATACTTGAAATGCATAATGGCATGGGGGCAAAGCCATTTCTGGCATGTCAATCGGATTCCATGCGCTAACTAATAATCTTCTTGACTTAGGGTTATAGTCTATATCATGCACTAACTTATAAAACTGATCAAGTCCTCCAAAATCTCGCCATTGTTTTCCATATACGGGACCTAATGTTTCATCTGTTCTGCTAGATCTTTCATAGTCTGGTCTCCAGTACTTAACTCCATTATCTTCAAGATATTTTAAGTCTGTCCTACCGTTAAGAATCCATAATAATTCAGTTCTTGCTGCGTTGAAGCTAATACGCTTTGCATTAATGATAGGGAACCCAAGAGACATGTCGTGTTCAATAGTCCTTCCGAAGACTGATCTAGTTCCAGTTCCTGTACGATCTGCTTTAGCTTTTCCTCCATGCAATATAGCTGATAGTAACGCTCTGTATTCATCTTGTATATTAGTCATTTGTCAATACTGATTTAATTTTTTCAACGTAATTAGCTGCATCTAATAGCTCCTCTTGCAAATGTTGTAACCAAGTTAATAAACTTGAGTTATCGCCATCTAATGTGACATTATACTTCTTAAAGCCAACATCTGATCTGCTAACTAATTGGTTAACTACCTTCTCAATTATTGGATCTCTAAATTCTATTTCTTTTTTTGTCATTTGTTATATTTTTTATAGTAATAGTTATAAAATTCATACATCTTCTGCCATATCTTATTTCTAGAATATTCTTCTGGCGATTGGTTTATGTTCTTGTTAATCTCGATTATTAGCCACCACTTTGTAGGCGTTCCTCTAATAGTAGGCTTAGGATAAATTCTTATACCGTTCTTATTACACCACATACGTGCAGCCTCATCGTATTCATCTGAGTTATAATAACCCATCATTGATGCTTTTTTTCTAGGCATCTATTCCCAAGGCATATTCTGATCCTCAGCTGGTGTATGAGGAATATAACACCCACTGTTTCTTTCCCAAGTAAAATGACACTCAGCTCCATTGGTTCCTAAGTTTTGAAACTTACATTTAAGTACTTTAACTTTAACTGTATTTGCTTCATAGTTTCTGTGAACTAATAAACCATGATAGCTTGCATCATACCACTCACCTCCGCCTTTAATAGAATACATAGTAGGTTCTTCTATATCACCAGTTTTTTGATTCTTATACATCTTAGTTGGGTGAGCAACAACAAATACTAGCACATCGTACTTCTTAGCAAAGACTTCTATCTTCGTTAAGTAATCCATAGTATATCTATTAACGTCATCAGATTCAGCGTTAATATCTCTTACTTTGTTAAACGGATCAATAACTAGGCATTTAATACCTTTTCTTTTCACCAGCTCGGCTCCTTTCTTCAAGACAGCTTCAAGTGAATAGCGCTCCATATCAATATGATAGTAATTGTCATTACAGTGATCTGCAATTTGATTCCATTTGTTTCCTCCAATATCTTCTTTAGCCGGCATGCCTTGCCAGTGCTTACGCATTAATTTATGTGCGTGGAGAAACGTTGGTACATTTTCAGGCGAAGCATAAGCCGTTTTCCAACCATACTTCTGGTTATAGCCGACAACCATTTGATCGACAAAATCAGATTTACCGGAACTAGGTATACCAGTGACAGTAATGAACTGACCAGTGTAAGTCGAAAAAATATCGTCAAAGTTATCAAGGCCGATCTGATATCCCGGAGTGAAACCATTGCGAACAAAGTCCGTAACCTCATCTTCAATATCCCGGAACGTTGTAACGTTCTCCATTGGTACAGGTTTTGCGCCTGTAATACGCTTTGATAATTCTTCTTTTCCATATTTTTGTAAATATTCGTTTGCATCTTTACAATCGTCAAATGTTGTTATATAACATACTTCAGATCCTAAACGCCTAATCATTTCATTTTGTAATGCTAAACCAGCATCGTCGGTATCTACTGCTAAGATTATCTTTTCTTTATCATCAAAGTAATCAATACAGTTGTCTAAATAATCTAAGTTGTTTTGGCCTAGTGTTGCGCCGTTAGGCACAGAGATTACGTTAGTTACACCTGCTTCATGCAGTGCTAAAGCATCCATTTCACCTTCAACGATTACACAATAGCTATATCCAACTATCGAATCAATGTTATAAAATACTTTCTCCGCCCCTTTAACTAACTTAAAGTTCTTACGACCATCTCTATATTTAATGTTCGTTAGTTTGCCGCCCATGAAGTAATTGAAATGTATAGCATTTTCTTCCTTCTGAGTCTGCGGCATCCATTCCTTGCCCTCTGTAACTTTCATATCTACAAGCGTAGACTTTGATATCCCTCTACCTTTAAACCATTCTACAACAGCATCTGATACTGTGTATTGTGAATCTTCCTTAAAAGGCTTAGGCATTTCATATACTTTTTCAGCCTTACCTTTCCTTTTATATGTATGTAATTGAAATGGCGTATTACAGTTATGACACGTACCAATACCTCTGTCCCAATCATAAGAAGCACACTTTGCTTTTTGATTCTTAGGTTTGCGGTCATGAGAACACAAAGGACATATACCCTGAGTCTTCTCGTCTAGCTTGTGTTGATTGTATACGTCAATCTGAAAGCCGTTTATTTCGGTGATCATATATTATTTAATTATTTGAGTTAAAAAAAGGAGAGTACACATTTCTATATACTCTCCGATAAATTTAATTAGATTAGTTATAATCTTCTAGACACTCTGGACAAATGTCACAGTAATTGTGATCACAATTAGTCATCACTTCGTTGCACATTTCACAGGTGTTAGTCATTAGAATGGTAGATCATCATCTACCGCTGCTGGTGCAGCTTGTGGTGGTGGTGCTGCTCCGCCTTCACGAGGCGCTGTTTCAACATTTGTACCATTAGTCCACACCACTTTTACATTTCCTAAGTAAGTCTTGTCAGCTTTTGCTTCTCTTTCTTCCTTAGATTGTTCTACAATGATTGGTCCATTGTCGCCATAATTACCAAGCTCATCGTTTATTGTGATTGTGATTGGTAAATAACTTCCTTTTTTACCCTTATAGATCTTATCTTTAGGTATTGCCGCTAAGTTTAAATTAGCTTTTAAAATTGATGCCATAAATTAATAAGTTTGTAATTGGTTAAACATTCGTGTTAATTGTTCTTTTGTCGCGCCTGTGGTTCGTCGAATGTTATCGACCGCTTTGACGTGGTTCTGGTTGTTGTAAAAGTTACTGGCTTTTGTTTTCATTCCAGTAACTGTACAGGTTCTTTTGTTTGTCATAAAAAAATTAATTAGATTCATATATATTATATTCTGGTAGTCGTTTTTGTTATAATGTGCCAGATTTCACATAATCCTTTAAATCAAATAGTGGATCTTCTATTAAGGTTTCATACGCTATCATCGCTTGCGCAACTTTAGCTTTGCCTCGTTCATAAAATTCTTCAGAGCAATCATATATACCTATTTGATGTGTCTTCTTACATATAACTAGAAAAACTAAATCGTAATCAAATATTTCTTTATAAATGTACGCTTGTGAGTCATAGTTATATATGTTTGCACTCTTCTTGAACTTATTAATATCACCAGTTGTCTTAATATCTACAAGTAAACCTTGATCTTTATTAATACAATCAGCTTTGCCCTTCCACCAAGTACCATTTATTTTTTTGATACCTGGTTCTTCGTTAATTGTGTTACCTCTTAAAAGTGATATGCAAACATCGTTGTTTAAGATTTTAGCAATCATTTCTTCGCATCTGTCTACTTCTTTTTTAAGTAATAACATTTCTTTACCCGACTTTGCAATAGCTTCCTTATAGATCTTTGTTGTTCTTGTTGTTGCGTCTACATAAGGATAGTTAGCTTTAAGCTTTTCAGGTTCGAGTATTGCTGTGTGGAGATACCCACCGATAAGAAAGTTAATATTCGTACCGGTCGGTTTTCCAAATTGCTCAGGATCGTTTAGTAACTTATATATGTCACTATTGGATCTATATTGTCTTCCCACTCCATTATAATACTCTTCATCATTGCGTAGTAATTCAACTATTTTTTTTTGTTCTGCTTTAGTCATTAAAGTGTTTCAGTTTTTACTGGCTTTACTGCTTCTAAGTCTTTCTTAATTGCAGCAGTCATATCATACTTACTTGCTATTGCGCTTACATCTCCTCCTGCTTCTACAAATTTCAATGCCTTCTTATATAAAGCTGAGGTCTTACTTGTTATCTGTTCTTTCGCTTTTTTGCCTGAGTGATCGTTAGAGGCATCCGCATCTGCAGTGTCATCAATTAGGAATAAATTACCTAAAGCATATTTCTTTGCATAACTGGAAGCTGCCCCGTATTTTTGAGGCATACTCATACCTTTACTCAATAGGTCGACACCAACGATTGCCATAGCTTGTATAGCATTGTCACTTTCTCCGTCAATAATTTTTGCAGTTGATTGCATGACCGGAGGATCAATACTAACCATCTTTTCAGATACAGTTACCGTCACATTATGTTTAACACAAAACGGTTTTACGGCTTCCAGTATATCTTCTGCTGCTCGATAATAATATTTACCAAAGCCATTGTATCTGGATTTTTTAGCTTTCATGTCTGCCTGAATAGTTGCTAATTTAGTTGTTAAATTTGATTTCATTTATATAAGGTTTTTATTTGCGAACTTTCTATATATATATAATTACACGTTTTTAAAGAAAGCTACAGGTTATTTTTAATTATAACTTACAGTAAATCAGGTAGTTGTAAGTCGTTTGTTTTTTCTACTAATTTTCTTAAAGCTTCTCGTTTAATTTCAGAAATTCTAGCACCCTTCATTTTGTAAGAACCTTCTATTCCAAATATCTCACAAATTTCAACTGCATTGTGTTTGTCGCAATCAAGCCCAAACGATAATCTTATAACATCACTCTCACGTTCGGTTAAATGTTTTTTTAATAAAGCTAAAAGATAGTTATTAATAAGATCTAAATTATAATGTTGTGAAGTATCTGATATTTCTATTTGAGTATCTTCGCCTTCATTATTAGATATTTTAAAATCACCCATATACATTGACTTAGATTTATTCAGTAAAGTGTTAACTATTGGATCGCTAGACTTGTTTCTAATTTCATTTATTTTCCACTCTGGTATTTTAATATCTCCCATATTTGCATTAATATATCTACGTATAGTTCCTTTTATTCTTTTAGATAAAAAGGATTTTAAAGTTTGCTCAATATTAGCGGATTCATTTAATATTACCCAGTCTATTTTATCTATAGCCATTATTAAACCAACATTACCGGCTTGTATTAGATCATTTATGCTTAATATGCCTATAGCTTGATGAGAGGTTGCAAATTTACGAGCTAAGTTTTCTACGAGAGGCATAAACTTTATAATCAGTTCGTCTCTGCTATACTCGTCCCAAAATAAACCTTCTGGCATTGATAATTTTAAATCTTCTTTATACCTAATGTAATTTTGTACATTGTATTTTTTCATTTATTGTATTATTATGGATAGCAGTACCATCCCTGTTAGTGTAAATAACATGATCCATTGCCATGCTATTATGTTTTTTTCGGTAGGATTTTTTTTACTCCACCACTTTTTTATTCTCTTCATCTGTTTCAGTTTTACATAAACAATATCCTTTGTCCAGCGTGCAATCGCATAGCCTCCATTGCATATTCTTATTTATTATATTTTCTTGTTTCATACGGTTAAACGTTAAAGTTTCGATGTATTTTATAATTTTACGTAGTTTTGTCGTAAAAATACGTGATTATATATGTATAAACAAATTTTTATTGTAGTTTAATTTTATTTTTTATCAAAAAATATATTCTACTAGTTTTTGCTTACACATTTATGTTACGGGTTAGTATTATCTCTAGCGATCTTACGTAAATCATTAAGTTGCTTAAACGCCGATGCAGCCTTAGTAAACTCCTCATTAACCTCATAATATTGTATTAATAGCTCTAATTCTTTAATTTGCTGTTCATCAGTTACCATAATATCAAGCCATTCACTTGGGTCTCCTTGCATAACTCTAGCGTCTTCTTCTAGCTTTTCAAATATTAATTCTACTATTTTAGTAGATAAATCTTCAATTTGTTTTTTAGTCATTTCTATTTTTATTTAGTGATATTTTAACATTTCTCCACTTGCCTAAAACTATCTCATTATCTACAAGAAAGTCTATAGCAAATACAAATCTTTTATTCATTCGGTCTTCTACAGTCCAGATTCCATTCATCTCACCTGCATTTTCAACACACACTTCAGCGCCAAAAGTAAAGCCAAAGGCTTCAAGATCTCGAGATACAGCCAGCCACCGGTGTTTACCGGGGTTATCTGCATCGATCTTTTTATTTGACGCCGTAATAAGTGGCGTTGAATCTGTTTGATTAGGTACGGCATTGTAAACCGTAGCGTTTACGAGTATGTATAGCAACAGCGTTTTCATCGTTCTAGTTGATATATTATATTATTAATTACTTCTCTAGAACACCAGCCAGCAACAGTATCTTCTCCGCAATCAATAAATTTGTCAGTAACAAATTCACCCAGTGTATTTAATATTGCTACTTCAAAATGACTATAGCTTTCAGGTTCTAAGCCATTCTCATGAGGCGTAGAGTATAAACCATGACCTGCTTGTATACTTAGGGTTAATTTAGCTTTTGTGTTTAGCTTAGCTCCAATACCGCCATGTAATTGCGGCACAAATTTTAAATCATTTACAGTTATCATATCATTAATAGTATTAAGGTTATTAGTATTATTATGTTTAAAATTGAATATCCGGTCATTAATTAAATCTTTTATAATTAATGGTAGATGAGTCCAATTTTGTGGTTGTCGGGACTGTACCATTTGGTTGCCCGAAGATCATACTCGCTGCTATCGTTATAGCCAGCACTGTTGAGATCACTAACAGAGCTAAAAATTCTGGTGTGGCGATCGGTCGTTTCATTTATTAAGTGTTTTTGTTTGCCTGAATCACTGTATATAATATCATAGTTATCAGGTAGTTGTACTTCTTTAGTTAATTGTATCATATTTGTGTAAGAATAGAACTTAACGTGTGGGTTGTGTATAGCAATTTGAATCCACTTATTTAAGTAAGCTCTACTATAATAATCACCAGAGTCATGTACTCTTACAAAGTCGGGTTTCTTACGTCTGATCTCATCATTCATAGACTCGATAAATTTATCGGTCTTGCTCAACTCATATCGCTTTTCAAACGCAGGTTGGACGTTAGACCAGATGTAAGCACCTTTCTTAGCATAACAGAACTTAATACACTCATCAGCCATAGGACAAGTAAGTTTACCGGATGCAGATTTATATGCAGGTATACCGAAGTTCATTAGCTTAACACCAAAGTGTTTACTAGTCTTTTTAATTTTAGAATTTTGTGTAAGTAAGTTCATAGTTTTAGTTTATATTATTATATGTTATATGTCGTTTTTAATCTAGCAGAGTCATATAAGCACTAGGATTAGCTGTTCGAAACCAGTCAAGTGCTTTTCTAAAGTCTTTTTGTACTTCGTTATTCATAGGTATCATTTGACAACCCATTATGAAGTCGTACATTGATAGCTCGTTTTTGTTTAGTTCTGCAGTAGCATCAGTAAAAGGATTAGACACTTCGCCCCCCTTTTTATATTGTGTGCCTCCATTATTTGTAAACCATTTTGGTAGATCTTTCATATTATATTCTAGTAAATTTAAAGTTTAATGTTTTTAGTATTTTGTTAATAAACGCGCCAGCGGAAGGTGCTGCCCGTAAGCCTTCCCAAACAAACTTGGGTACATCATAATACTCATAGCAGCTTGCGTTAGAGTACATTATAAATAATGTTCTAGATCGGTTGTAGTACGTCGCATATTGGATCGCACTGGATTCGACAATAAAGTCTTCTTTAATTATTTCACTCATAGGTTATTCGAATTGCGAAGCGCAGGTGTATAGCACTTCTTTGTTAGTATTAGCACAGTGTGCTTTTTCATTAATATAATAGTTGCGGTATGCAGCTATAGAATCGTTTTCGACTTTGTATTCATCAGGCATGCATTGAGGCATGTCGGTTAAACCAATATTAAATATAGGGCCTGGTGTTTGTGACAATATGTCGCGACATTTAGTTATAGTAAGATGTTCTTTATTATAACGCTTTTTATATTCTTTGCCGAGAGCCATCATGTGGAAGTATAGCCAAGCGTAGTTTGATCGAGAGGTACGTGCCCAAATGGCTGACGGATGATTTTTATGCGTTAACTTGTAGGGAACATCGATTTCACTGCCAAGCATTATATGTGCAGAACAGAGTAGTTGAGCGGACTCAAGGATCATTTTAACAACGTGCTTGTTATACTGTAACTGTGCAGCACGTTCAGGGTCGGAGTTTAAATAAAATATATTCATACAGTTATTATATGTTAGTTGTCGTTTTTGATATTTAGTTGCTCTATAGCATTAGTTATCTCGTCTAATAATCTTTTGTATTGGTTATCAGAGTTGTGATTACTTATAGTTTCCCACGCTGTTTTTAATATTTGTGGCACTTTAGCTGGCCACTCATAGCCTTTGCTGTGGAATTCCAGCTCGACATCGGCACGTACATCGTCGTATACTTTGTCACACATATCTTCAATAGCTTCGTCGATAATACCCTCAGCATCACAGTATATAGACAAACCGTTGCGTATAGCATCTTGTACTTCGTCAATGATTTGAGGAGAATAATCTTGATAGTATATATCTTCATTTACGCATATTGCGTTAGGGTTATGTGTACATATCCATACAGAGTGTCCGTCACGTGTAGATTCTTCATACACATATAGATCTTGTT
>Ga0206682_10001855_pt1 | contig 20069 bp, 20 predicted proteins | sample M240m12015metaG_FD_155444 | JGI IMG/M metagenome (GOLD analysis project Ga0206682, IMG submission 155444) | Ammonia-oxidizing marine archaeal communities from Monterey Bay, California, United States - M2 40m 12015 | ecosystem: Environmental > Aquatic > Marine > Intertidal zone | place: USA...
CATGGTTTGGGAAATCTGATGAATCTAAGTTGGAGAAAATACAAGGTATAGAACGGCTCATTCGTCGACTCAGTTTGATTATTCTATCGGCAGAAGGGATGGGTGACTTAGAACAAGTTATGTATAAATCTAAACACATTTTGAAAACGCTAGAATCGAAGAGTAAGGTCTCAGAATCCCTGCCTTTCTACTTTTTATCAAAAATTCGACCTGAGGATGGCTTGGATATGATGTCCCTCGGTTTTGAAAGTTTTAGAAAAAAGTTGGAACAACCTTCACTGTCAGAAAATCAAAACAAGACTTTTGGCCTTCCGCAATTTGAAGCGCTCAAAGATTTTGAAAAATATGTGAATGAAACAGCCCGATTCTGTAGACTTGATGAAGCAGGAGGCATTAGGATTCCAATTTTGCGTTTCAATGAATACAATTCAAATTTAGAAAGATTTGTTCGACTTTTCTCTAGACCAAATTCTAAGTGTTTTGATTTGGATGAATCACAAAGTGTTACAAAAGAACAGGAATACCAAATTAGTGTGATTTCCGAATACATTGTTCAACGCTTTTTTGGCGGAAGAAGAGAGAGTTCTACGAGGGCTGGCGAGTGGTGCGATGCAGCGAAAACAATTGATTTGCAAGATTTTTCAAAATCGCTGGATGTAGACAAATACCAAAGGTTCACATTTGTAAAAGAGATTGTGGAACAACAAAATAATCAACAATCTCCTCTCACTAAGATGCATCATACTGAAGAAGTCGAACGTGAATTTTGGAAAGAAGGTGAGCATCACATCTCGCGTATTTCAACCGGTGATTTAGAAAAAATATGTAGGAATATTCACAATCAACTACAGAACTCAAATAATTCACTAAGCTACGAAGGTGTTCTTTTTGTCAGCAAACTTGTACCCCAATCTTTAAACGGTTTTGACAGTTTAAAAATTCAGGAAAGAATCAGCACCAGTGGAGTTGGGGATTTGTGTAATATTTGCAACACCGTCCAACGGGAAGCGGATAAACAAGACCTAACTTTAAGCCCAATATTTTCTCAAATTGATGAAAAAACCGCAGAAATTATTGCTTCACAATTAGTGAAACATTATGCGACCCCATCCGTTCGTGAATCTATTCGAAAGAACTCATATGGATTATTTGACCTGTTAAAGCACTTCATTAGTAGTCCGTCATTCAATGATTTTACATTTGAAAAATCAATTGCAATGGGAAGCCTACTACTCAAAGATCTCGAGAAAGAGTCGAAGGTGAATGTCCTAGGACCGATGGAATGGGAGCATCCGGTCATCGAGCATATCCAAGACCACGCATTATCCCTAATTCGTCGAGGAAGATTTAGATCACTACAATTCATTTCGACTCAGGATAAGAAAAGGGTGTATGAGATTATAAACAACAAAAATCATTCTGAAGAAACCTTTGCATCATCGCTACGCTGGAGGCTTGGTGAAACTGAACGTAAAAACATAATCCTTTTTTCAATGAAGAAATTGTTCTTAGATGAGTTCGAAAACAAGACTACGATTCTTTCGAGAAAAGATATGAAGAAATTAATTGATCTCGAAGTCAACAAGTTGCCGACAAAACAAGGACGTGAAGACAGTAAAGAGTGGAGAGATCTTCTAGTGGACCCCGGTTTTTGTAAAGAACTGGTCAGAATTCCATATGAAAACAAACTCGATGATCTCAGCCCAGACATATATTTCGGAAGAGTAGCTGGACAGTTTGTTTATGCCAAAAAATGGAACGAATGCTTGATGGAATCTTTTGAAAAGAGTGAGGATTCCTTCGGAGGAAGCGATTTCAAATCCGTGTTTGCTCTCAAGATGGCAGAAATGGAAAGAGAAACCGACTCAGTCTTTGATCAATCACAAGAAGATGTTACTTTGACGAAAAATTTAGTTCACAAATATATGTTACAAAACATTACCAAACCTGAATGGAGAGAAAATGTATTACGGGAAGGAATCAATCTCAATAAATCTTGGTCGTTTGGATTTATACCTTGGTTGAATGCAAGGCAATCTATCATTCTGTACCACCATCTCGAAAAAATGAAGACGAGGGTTGAAGACTCTCTAAGGCTAATCCAAAGTCAATACACTGCGGCACATTGGGGAGTTAAATTTTTCAATAAAGCATCAAAAAAGACAATGCCAAAAGCTGAAAGATCATTTATTCGAAAATATCTTGATGAAAATATAAAGGCACTAAAAGTAATCTCAGACATTCTCCCATATGCCCATAAAGAAATGGAGAAGTTCAATGTTAGAGAAATTCTTGAAAAATTAGTACTTTTCTTCCACAGGGCAAATCCATCCGGGGAACCAGAAATAAAACTGAGCCGAAAGTGGAAATTATTAGCTAATGATTTTTTACGAGATGAATTCCCAGCATGCTCTATGATTCTCGGAGAGATAAACATCGGGAACATAAGCGAAAAAATACATGAAACTTTGAATATCTTTTCGCTTATTTACATGAACGGTAAATTCCAAATCGCATTAATCGTTTTCCTACAAAAGTTCGCTACAGAGATAAATTACATCCCCGCCAACTCGCCTGTTAAACTAAAAAATCCGGAAGAAATAAGATCATACTCTGTGTTGAAGCCTGAAAACCACGACCTTAGAGATCTCAATGGTGAACTAACGAGAATTCGTAATCTGCCCATACCAAATTCGGCCCAAAGAAGTTAGAATGTGAGGACTTTTTCACTGTCTTGGACCCAAGCTGAGCATTCAGCCATGGTTGAGAATTGTGCCCCTTCGTAATACGGCTGACCCTTGAGCACGCCGCATCTGCTCTGACAAGTACCGCATACTTTGACCGGTACCCCGTTAGCAATCAGTTCCTTGGTCATCGCCACCATGTCCTCAACGCCTTCTGGAGGTTCTATGCCGTCGCGCGCCAAATCGACGCTGTCGTTCATCAAAAAAAGCCGAACTTCTGCACCATCGCTGTTCAATTGTCGAGCCAATCGCAACGCATTCCACGTCACATCGGTGCCGTCGTAGGGTTGGTGGTTGAGTATGATCAGGATTGCCATAAGCAGCGGATAGCAACTCGGTGTTTGAAACCAACGATGAAATCGTGAGCGTCTTGACAAAACATGCCTTCAAAAGGTGAAGGCCGAAGCCACAACTATGAAGGTGTCATTTGAAGCATTTGCGAAATGGCTCATTCCCCATCGGAAGAGGGTTCACGTTGCCGTATTCTTCCTCACGTTACTGATGATTCCAGGTGTACTCACTGCGCTTCAACCCATCGATATGGAATCGTATGAAATGGACTCTCCAGAACTTGAGGCACAATCCATCATCGATAATGAGTTCTCGAACTCAGAAATTATTCTTGGTTTCCTCGTTTCAGCCCGAGACCCTGCCAATGTACCGCCGATGGAGGAATGGACGCCCGTGCCTCGAATGAGCGACGGAGCACCCGATTATGCATCGTTGCCCAGTGCCAGTCAGATGCTTGAAGCAGGAGAGCCGTGGGGTGGAATCAACGCTCCAACAGCGGGTATCATGAACCTCACATTGTTGCAGGAAATCGATTCAAAGGTTAACCTCGTTCAAGATCATCCGCTCAGCAAGGCAATGAAACCATTGGTGAACGATGTCACCGGTAATCAAGCCCCTGGGGCAATCTCATTGTCGGATCACTTCCGAGGTTTCATGAACGGCTCATCCATTCTTACTCAACCCGGCCTCACCACACTTGGTGTCGTCACAGAGCCGCCGACCAACTGGACGGATTGCGGCGTGTTGGAATGCCTTGAATTTGATGATGAAAACGTCACACAGCAGCACATTGATTTGGCAGCGTCACGAATGGCAGAAGCATCCAACAACAATTTTCTACGATGGTTATCGCTTGACAGAGGATTTGTTGCCGACATGAATGCCCTTCAAACCGGCCCTGTTGGTGGCTCTCTAAACAGCGACGGCACATGGGAGAATGCATTCAATGCAACCGGCCGTTGGTCTGCTTCATCGACGTGGTTGCTCGTTCAATTTGACCGTGGAATGCTTGAAGAGATGGGTTGGGAAGTTATTTGGAAAGATTCACTCCAGGAAAAAAGCCTTGACTTTTCTGACGATGGTGTCAAAATCGGTGGGTACAGAATAGCCGACCGTTCGCTTGTCCTCCACCCCCCACAATATACCGAAGAATACTGTCTTGAGATGCAAAAAGAAGGCACTGGATGCTCCACAGAATGGTCGTATATGGACTTGGAAGGGCACTTGCGCTCCAACGACCGAACCACAATCACCCTTCTCCTTGGCCAAGGTGTCAACGTTGAAGTCAACAGGGAACTGCAAGCGAGCGCTGGCCTCGTGATCCTGATGGGGCTTGCAATCGTCGGACTGCTCTACGTGAGCTTGCGAAGAGTGTCAGATGTTGTCATCGTCATGTTTGCGCTCGGAACTGCGTTGCTTTGGATGCAAGGATTGATTGGTCACTTCTCGAGCATTACCTCTTGGTTTGGCCTCTCCCTCATTGCCCGCTCTCAATTCTCAAATCTACTCCCGATTCTCATTCTTGCGTTAGGCATTGACGATTCGTTGCATGCACTTCATCGCTACAAAGAGGAGCGAAGTAACTCGGCGACACCTGAAGAGGCTGCTGAAACAACCCTCCAAAGAGTCGGTCGAGCGATTATGTTGACGTCTGTAACAACGATGGCTGCGTTTGCAGCGAACGTGTTTAGCGACATAGCAGTGCTGCGGTCGTTTGGAATCGAAGCCGCACTTGGCATTCTCTCAGCGTTCATTCTCACTGGCCTTTGGGTCCCGTTGATTCGCCTTTCGGTTGATAATTGGATGCAGAAGCGGGACATGAACATCGATGAATCAGGTGATACGACGCACCTCGTACCAGAGCGCTGGTTGAAGAAAATCTCGCTCAAATCTGGCACATTCAAGAACTCTGTAATCATTGCTGGTGTCGCATTCCTCCTGACTGTTCCTGCTGCTTGGGGCATGGCTCAACTGGAAGGTGATTTTGCTGTCGAAGATTTCCTCGACGAGCGTTCAGACTTTGCTATTGGCGTTCAAGAAATATCTCAACGGTTTGCCGATGAAGGAGAGCCTGCAAACTTGCTGATTGAAGGCGATGTTCTCGACCCTGATGTCTTTGCAGCCATCGATATATTCCGCCAAGATATGGATGATTTACCCGAGGGTGTTCCGGATAAGATCACTCGTCAACCCGACGGTACAATCGACATTCTCGCTCTTGACGAGATGGTTCTTGCTGCACAAGGTTCGCTTGTTCTTGATTCTACACCGTTCGAAGAGGCGGGGTGGCTTGTCAACGAAACAGGACACGGAATGAATTGTTCCGACGCCGGTAATGGACCGTTGATGGATTTGACAGACCGAGATTGCCTGTCGTTCTTCTATGGATTCCTCTCACTTAACGGCGTCCCTGGCGTAGGTCCAATCCCAGATATCCCTCCGAGTATTGTCGCACTTTACATCGCACCCGCTGTCGAGTTGGATCCTACACAGCCTTGGCTCGACATCAACGGTGAGCCTGCTGCGTACGAACGTATGCTCATTCGATTTGGCATGACCGCTCCGGAAGACTTCCCCGGCATGGCTGGAGGCATGGAAGAAGTATGGAGAGACTTGTCTTCGTTCACCAACCTCTCTACAGGTGACCGGCTTGAAGCCGGCGAGGAAAGCGATGACAAGCCCCTGACGTGGGTGATGACAACCGGGCGACCAGTGACCCGTTTCGTGGCCTCGACTACGATGCAAAACGAGATGCAATCCTCTCTGTTACTCGGATCCTTATTCGTCTTCATCACCCTCTCCATTGGTTTCAAATCCTTTAAGCAGGCAAGTGTAACATTGGTTCCGATTCTCTTGGTCGTTGTATGGTTGTACGGTTTGATGTACATGGCTGGCTCATCGCTCAACATCGTCACAGTAACCATCGCTACAATATCTCTAGGCGTAGGCATTGACTACTGTATCCACGTCACTGAAAGGTACCGCGAAGGTCGGGAATCGGGCGAGACACATGATGAGGCGCTCATCGGAATCGGTGGAGCGTGCGGACTAGCATTGGTCGGTAGTGCCGCATCGGACATCGCTGGTTTCAGCGTGATTGCTCTTTCACCAATGGGCTTGTTCAGTAATTTCGGCATCTTCTCTGCAGCGATGATTGCCTTTTCGCTCATTGCAAGTCTCGTTCTTACCACTGCGGCTTTAGGCTTGATTGCCCGTACACCAAATGTGGAGGCAGAAAGCAATGGACATCCGACGGCTTGAACACAACGACATAGCATCGGGGTGGTCGATCAACGAACAAGGACTTCCCGGTACGGGACAAATCACAGAAGTTGAATTTGCCGACTTACTCAGTCTCTGTGAAGTGGCAGTAGGCGTATTCGAAAACGAAGAGATGCTCGGTTTTGTACTCTGCCTGTTACCCAAGACCCGTTACGCAAGCCTCAACTACGCTTGGTTCAATGAACGGTATTCTTCTTTCTTGTACGTTGATCGGATTGCTGTAGCTGAAAAGCATCGCGATAAGGGGGTTGGCTCAATCTTGTACGGATATGTCATAGAGCATGCTCGGCAAATTCCTTCACCGGTTGTCGCAGAAGTTAACTTAACACCACCAAATCCAGGTTCAATTCGCTTCCATGAGCGGCATGGTTTCAGCCAAGTTGGCGTTTTCAACCAAGGTGAAAAATCAGTAGCAATGATGCTCCATCCTGTGAAAGGATTGATTGACTGAAAGAACGCAGTATTGTTTAAGACCGTCCGCTCAAGAGTAAAGGCATGGATGACCTCTTCAGTGGAAGCCCAAGTGCTCCGCCTCAGAGCGTGGTTATTCAAGATCCTGAGCCTGCACAGCCTCCAAATCAAACCTTCGATGCTGTCACACTCTCAGGCCAAACATCTCATTTCCAAAATGTTGCAGCACCCCAGTATGGATACCAAGTTCCACTCGCTGCGGGAAATAAACCGTCTCTTCTAATGTTGGGCATTTCAATACTGCTCATTCTGTTTTCAACCGTGTTTCCGTTTCTAGCCATTGATTCCTTCATGGGCGATGATGACCTCATCTGCTGCCTTCTATGCAACGGCAACGCCGCGGGATTCATTCTTATGGGAGTTTACTGTTTCCAGTATGGGATATGGGAGAAGAACGTTGGCAAGAATGTCTCAATGACATTCTCGTACATCATCGGTATCTTGCTGTTCATTGCAGCGGGAATCTTTGTCTTCCTTTGGTCCATATTCGCTCAAGATTTCTTCTTCTGAGACCGCCTTTTCTACTCGCTCTGACAGCGGTGAGTTCATCAATGAGTGGTTTTAGGGCGTATCGCTGTCTTTGGGGTTGGCCCCGAGAAAGTGGTGATGTTATGACCGAAAAAAAACCCGATGAACCCGAAGATTCTGATGAAGATTGGATGAAGTATGCCAACGCTGGTTTCGGAGAAACAGACTACTCGCTTTGGGACGATGAAGAAGTCATTGAAGCACCAATCGAAGCTGATGCCGACTGGGGTGATGCAGACGAATCACCCGACCAGTTGAGTACGCACATGGAAGAAATCCCACGTGCCCCCTCGCCTGCCGGACACAAGCATCTGGTTCGTATTGGGACATGCGACCACTGTCTTGGGCGGCTCGGCGGCAAGAAGAGATTCGAACAAAGCCTCGAAGAGTCCGGTATCGAAATACGTAACTTAGTGACTGAAAGGGACTCTCACTTGTCCGATGCCCGGACTGAACAACCACTATGCCCATTCTGCGAAAACCTCTACGAGGAATCTGAATTACTGGCTGACATCATCTTTGATTCCATTTCACCCTACGAACTTTCTCGATTGCAACTTGGGGCAAGGATTCCCAAGGATCAAATTGAGCATGAAGAAGAGATGAGGAAGCGTTTCGGCGCAGGTGGCTCAGACGCCCTCAAAAGTGGTTTAGTACGAGTCATTGCGCAACATCTCAACAAGCGACTTGAAGGCGTGACGTTGGTAAACGACAAACCCCAAGTGTTAGCGCTCATCGATGTGTTGACTTTGACTGTGGAACTTGACATCCGAGCGCATTACCTCTACGGGCGTTACCTCAAGCTCGAGCGCGGTATTCCGCAGACTCGATGGCCGTGTCGAGCGTGCAAAGGGCGAGGTTGCCAACGATGTGAACAATCAGGACTTCAGTACAAAAAGAGCGTTCAAGATTTAATCGGAAATCCCTTGCTCGGATTGTTCGAAGCCGATGAACATGCCTTCCACGGCATGGGTAGAGAAGACATCGATGTGCGTTGCATGGGCCGAGGGCGTCCGTTTGTTATTGAAATGAAGGAGCCAAAAATCCGTTCAATCGATGCAGCAAAAGCGATGGAACTCATCAACAAAGAAGCTGATGGAAGCATCAAAATCACTGGTCTGCGTGATTCGAATCGAAGTGAGGTCGTACGAGTGAAAGATACGCCGGCTGAAAAGTCATACACCATTCGTTTCCGAATTTTACCTCTCAGTGAAGAGGAGATGAAAGTCTTGACCGCACCCGTAGATTTGACGCATGTTGATGTTCAAGAGCGGGGTGGCAAGGGCAAGAAGAAATCCTCCAAACGCAAGCGACGTGGTGACAAGAAAAACGACCATAAGAAGCCACTTCCATCGGTCATTGATGTCCCAGTGGGTCCAGATGAAGCGACTCTTAAAGCCATGAAAAAGCCTGAATTGGTAGCGATGGCGGAAGAAATGAAATTGAAAAAATCGGGAACGAAACCTGAACTTATCGAACGTATCTTGGCTGCGGGCCCGCCTGCCCCTACATACCTCGACCTGCCAGAAAACGACGAGATTTTAGAAACCATCACCAAATTGTCGGGCGTGAAACTTGCTCAGCGCACTCCTGAGCGGGTTGCGCACCGAAGAGCGGACCTCATTCGCCGACGAACGGTTTACGAAACCTCGAATCCAACCATCGAGATGATGGAGGACGGCGTTCGTGAAGTCGAGTTCACTCTGCGCTGTGAATCGGGTACTTACGTCAAGGAAACAGTTCACGGCGATGGTGGCCGGACGCAACCGAGCCTCTCCTCACTGATCAAGGCGAAGTGCGAAGTTCTATGGCTCGATGTCGGCGACATACACGCTGATTGAACGCCATTTGAAGCGTTCAAAAAGACTATTTTCAGTAAATCCGCGGTTCTGCATCCGTCGCGGTGCTTATATGGGAAAGGTAGGTCGCCAAATTGCTCGGAAGATGCGTAACTGCAAACTCGGGCAAGAAGGAGGCGACAAACATGAAGCGATCCAAGGGGCTGCGAGTCGGAACACGAAGCATTCTACGTCGACGTAAGGGCGAGCGTAGCCGAGTCAACATCAGCCGTGTTATGCACGACTATCAAGAAGGCGACCGAGTAGCCATTGTCCTCGACGGTGGCCAACAAATGGGTATGCCTCACCGCCGATTCCACGGCCGAACAGGATTCATCCAAAAGCGACAAGGTGTTGCTTGGGTTGTCGCCGTCAAAGACGGTAACATGCCAAAAACGGTCATTGCTCGACCTGAGCACCTTCGACCACTCGAATGAGGAATTACCATGACTGAAGAAGAGCGATTCGTAGACTTTGCAACTGTCAGAACCATGCTTTTGGAAGCTGAAAAGCGACGAAAGAACCTCACCTACGAACAAAAGGCCGCCCTCCAGCACGCTGAATGGGCTGCAAGCGACGCTCGTAACGGATTCAAAACCGACCCAGAGGTGTTCAATCAACTCAAAGATGCCCTTGGAGAAGTAGCAACTCTGTCCACACTCCCACACTTGGCAGCAAAATTGGCTGAACTTATGCCTCTGTATTCAAACGACGTTAAGGCAGTTCTAGCATCTGAGCGAAAGACTATTCCTGACGATGAAATCACCGCTGTTCTGGAGATTGTTCGTCAACATATCGGATTCGAATGAAACCCGACCCCTCTGAGGTGATTGGACATGACCGGTGCGCGAAAAGACCGTAATATCAAGATTGGTGCAGGCAAGAAGAAGTCGACTTCGAGTCCGAACTCAACTTCATGGTCGCGTCCAGCGGAAGGAAGAAAGGAAGTTGCGCCTGCTCCAAAGGCGCAGCCTCGCCAGAACCCTGCACCAAGACGAGACAACAACCGTAACAACAATCGCGGCAACAACAACCGTAGAAGCAATCAAACTCGCCAAGGAAACCGTTCTTCTCGACCTCAACAGAAATCGCCTCTCATGGAAGAAGAGTGGGCTCGTGTCATCGACCACGATCAAACTCGAAACGAGATCATCGCAGTTAGTGAAGCAAAGATGTTGTTGTGCCGACTCAAGCCCAAAGCGGGTATTACCCCATTGCTTACAACTGCTCGGGTCTATATCGGCACCGATTCTCAGGCACGTGAGCACATCGACCAAGTTCTTGGCATGACCAACCTTGGAAGAGTTGCGAACCATGTCAAGGCTGACCTTCCTCTCGTGATTCAAATCTTCATCGAAGAGAACGAGCAGCATTTCATCAAGGCCTTCTTCAATGTAGCTGGCAACATGTCACTCAAACAACACGCCTTTGAACTCCTCTCCGGAGTGGGCAACAAGAAAGCCATGCAGATGGTAGAAGCACGAGGTTCGTCCGGGTTTGAATCCCTCAGTGCTCTCAATGAAGCCTGTAACATTGACGCCGGAGAACTGCTAGCAAAGCGATTCCTTGCTGAACTCGATGACCGAGAAATGCAACCTCGGCTACTCGATTTGCTCTTGCCGGTGAAGGCATGAGGGGCGCTCGCTGGCTTATTGACAGTTTGAGAGATAAGCAGCCGTTCGATAAGTCGCTGGGCCAGCATTTTCTTGTCAACGATGAACTTATTGCGCGTGCGGTAGAACTTGGCGATGTTTCTGAGCAAGACCATGTGCTCGAAATTGGCCCAGGGCCGGGTGTCTTAACCGAAGCATTGCTTTCCACTGGATGTAAATTAACTGCAATTGAAATCGATGCAGGTGCAGTCGAACATCTACGCGGTGCTTTTGCACCAGAAATCGAATCAAAACAATTTACTCTCATTGAAGGCGATGCACTGCAGGCTCGATGGCCGGAAAATGTAGACAAACTCATCGCAAACATCCCCTATCAAATCTCATCGCCATTGGTAGATGAACTTACCAGATACCACCGAAACCCTCGTACAACACCTCTGCAACAAATTGTACTGCTGGTGCAAGAAGAATTTGCTGAACGGTTGGTCATGGAATATGAGAGCGACGTTGGCTCATTAGGGATGACCGTTTGTCTTGACTGGGAGTGTGAAATCGAAGACAAGGTGTCCCCACATAATTTCAGCCCCATGCCGAAAGTCAATTCCTGCTACATCACCATGGAGCCGCACGGAGAAGAGTGGCCTTGTGATGTGCGTCTGGTTCGGCAGATGATTCATCTTGCCTTTGACCAGCGCAGAAAGAAGTTGCGCTCGACACTCAAATCCGTGCCTCGGCGTATTGGAAGGGTCAAAGGGTGGCACGCAGGGCGATGGAAACAAGCCTTTGCAGCGCATCAAGATGACGAGAGGATGGAAATGCGCCCTGAAGAATTGGAACTTGATGATTGGATTGAATTGAGTGAATCATTCACACAATGCACTGAGAATTCGTAGTTCATAAGGGGTCAACAACAGTCTCTATTCCTACACTGTGAGAGGAGAGCCTTTTCTTAGGAGGGTCTCCTCGCCTAGACTCGACGGAGGGGATACTATGGCCAAGAAAGACACCTATCTTGCTTTACTACGCCGAGGTATCGACGAAACAACTGCTCAGCAGTTGGCCGATTCCGGACTGAAAATTGGCGATTTAAAGAAAATCGACAAAGACATGTTGATTGAAAATTACGGCCTGAAAGCCGACATCGCCGACGGTGTAATTTCGATTATCACTGCTGGACCTCAAAGCCACGGCAAAGAACGTTATTTATCCAAGGTTTTGGCACCTGAAAAGAAACAAGAGTCAAAGATTGAAGAGATTAAGTTTCAACGCAAGCAAAAGGATGTACTTACTGAACTTGCTGAGCAAAAAGAGCGACTTAAGATTGCGAAAGTCGAATCCTTCCGTGCTAAGAAACTGATTATGAATCGACTCGGAAAGACCGTTGAACTCATTGTTAAGTTGGAAAACAACCTTCATGACGAGGGCAAAGACGACCAAAAGGTCAAGATTCGTGACCAACTGGAAACCCGTGGCTTAGAAGCTGCTCGTGACCATGAAATGCTTGAACTTGAAGGCACGCCGCAAGATATTGTTGACTTCCGCCGTAAGCATGTTCCTGCGCTCATTTTCCACGCCTGCCCGAATTGCGGTGATGAAATGGACCCTCGACAAGCTCGAGACCAAGACCGTCCTGAAGAGTGGGCATTCATGTGCTGGGAATGTGAAACCAGTTTCTCTCCCGGACTTGCAACCCTCGTCGAAACGCGCCTCTCAAATGGCTCACGGATTAGCATCGATCCAGACAAGCGACCACGTAATCCCGTTCCACCAAAGCCTGCTTCGATGGATTTGTCGAGTATGAACGAACTGATACGAAAGGATTTGGAAGTCACCGGAGCGACCGCAGACGAGATGACCAAAGCCGTTGAGGAAGGCGGCCTTACTGGCGGCCTCATGGACATCAACGATTGGATCGATCAGAAGTTGGATGCGAAAAACTACATCCAGGCCCAAGAAGACCGCGAAGACTTCATTCTACGTACTGGCGCTGGTGCAACCAAGTTCAACAAGTGGATGAAGAAGGCTGGATTGTACTTCAACAAGCAAACCGGCCGCTGGACTCGCCACAAGGACATGCGCTGAGGTGGCTATATGTCAGCCAATGCGGTTACCGCCGAGGAAGTGCCTGTAACTGAGGAAGTACGCCCCGTTGTCCGTTTTTTACAAGGTGCCAACCTCTTAGGGCAGACGCCTTTCATTGCAGGAAATACTTTGGTTGAGCATGCTGAAGATGCAGGCGTTCGAATTCCAACGAATTGCACATCCGGAACGTGTGGAACATGTATGGTTACCCTTCTCTACGGAGAGATTCCGTTGCCTAAGATTCTCCCACCAGGTCTTGACGACTATCTTGTGGAAGAATGTGCGCGATTAGGCTGCATTGGTGTGCCGAACGGTGACGTGGATGTGGATATTCGCCCGCCATTGTAGGGGCTGAATGAATGATTGGAGAATGGATTCGCTCAAATGCGATTATCATTATTGTCGACCTCATTGGCCTTTACATCGTCATACGCTTTCTATCATGGAAGGTTCAACACAAATTGGAAGAGGTCGAGCAACGCCAAATATACGCGAACCGGCAAAAGAAAATCAACCGACAAAACAGTACTTTAGACCGCGAACAGGAATGAAAACATAACAACCATGAACGTAAGGGGTACTCATGGCGGAACTGCGTTTACAGACCGCTGCATCCGGTCGAATAGCACGTGATAAATACGATCTAAATACGGTCCAAGAGGCCATTCAAGAACAGGGACTAGCATGGCTTGACATCCTTCGACCTGATGATGAAGTCCGTCAATTTCTACTTGAAAAAATGGAGTTTGACGAACTCGCAGTCGAAGACGTTTTTGGACCCGCAGATACGACTGCTCAGAAGTTCATGAATCACCGTTTCATTGTCATCAATGCTCGTGATGCTGACAACCAATTGGATACCGAACCCGTTGCAATTTTTATCAAAGAAAACCTCATCATTACTGTTCGACATTACAGCATTCCTGCACTAAAGAAATTCAGGCTCCGATTCAAAAAAGCAGATGAGGAAGACTTAGCTTTAGGAATCGATTTCCTGCTCTACGAGTTGCTGGATGCTATTGCTGACGATTGGACACCCATTTTGAACTCCTATTCCCGCCAATTGGATCAACTCGAATTCCAAGTGTTCGACCCGTCCAAAAAATACGATAACATTCTTGAAAGTCTTCACGATTTGAAGCGCTATTTGCGTGAAGCAAATAAATCAATTGAATCGTTGAATACCGTCACAATGAGGTTACTCAAACCAAACGAACGCCTAATTGGTTCTGGAGCTGAACGTTACTTTTCTGACCTCAACCAGTTGTCAGTAGCACTGGTGAAGCGTGCAAACAACTACTCATCAGGTGCAACTTCTGCACGCGATTCTTATCTCAGTAACATCAGCATGCAATTGGCCGAATCAAATGCGCAACTGACTGAAGTGATGACTACGCTCACGATCATCGGTGCCATCATGCTGCCGCTGACACTGATAGCAGGAATATTTGGCATGAACAATGAGGATTTACCGCTCAGTCAAGTTGGTGGGTTTTGGGGGATTATTGCCATCATGCTGGCTTTTGCTTGTATCATGCTGGCCTTCTTCTGGCGACGCGGTTGGTTGAAAACCTACGAAGGTTAAGCGCGAGTGTTCAAGAACCGTGGACATTTCTTTGAAACTATGACCGGGAGTGGACAAGTCACGACAGGTCCGTTACCTATCGGCCAATTTGTTCAGTTGATTAAACAAACAGTTTCTCACGACCCATTGTTCCGAAACCAAGCGCTCAAGGGCGAGGTTACGCAATGGAAACAATATGCTAGCGGCCACACTTACTTCTCACTACGAGATCAAGATGGACAGATGAGTGCCGTGATTTGGAAAGGAAAGTGCCCTATTGACCCGAGTATCAAGGAAGGAAGTGAAGTCGTAGTTATTGCAACTCTCGACCTCTATGTCAAGCGTGGAAACATTCAGTTGGTCGTTCAGCGAATCGAGCCGGTCAATATTCTTGGGGAGTTGGAAAAAGCGAAGCGGCTGCTCATTGAGAACTTGAAACAAGAAGGAGAACTGGATCGAAATCGCCTCCCCATTCCAGCAGTTCCAAAACACATCGCCATCGTTACCGGCGCAGGTTCAGCAGCACTTTCGGACATGCATCGCCTCATTGACAATCGATGGCCAGGATTACGCCGCACTGTGATTGGAGTCTTGGTTCAAGGTCCGCGCGCACCTCAGGAAATAGTCCGGGGTCTAGCCGTTACCCGCTCACTGGCAACAGAAAAAACCGCAAAGGAACGTGGTGAGCCGCCAGTGGATTTGGTAATCGTAGGTAGAGGCGGCGGTTCTCCCGAAGACCTTTGGGCGTTCAATTTGGAGTCTGTAGCCAGAGCGATATTGGCAAGTCCCGTGCCGGTGGTTTCTGCCGTAGGTCATGAGTCAGATGTTCTGGTTTCTGATTTAGTGGCAGACCTTCGAGCATCAACCCCATCTGACGCAATTGAGCGCGTTGTCCCATCACGAAATGAAATGGAGTTTTTCCTTGACGAAATGGATGAGCGACTCAAGGTTGCGTCTCGGCGACAACTGATTGATTGCCGGCAAAAAATAACCGTCCTTCATTCGAGGTTACGAGTGGCTCCTCTCGCCGGACTAAACCGAGCTAAGGGTGAAATGATGAGGATCGCCTCTCGAATCGAAAGAGCAGCACGCCAAACCTTGAGCGTTCACTCAAATACATTAGCACGGTATGAGGCTTCTCTTGCTGCCGTCCATCCTCAACGCGTTCTCGAAAGAGGATACTCGATGACACAAACTGCGGAAGGAGCAGTTCTCAGTAGCGTTGAAGGGTTGCAATCCGGACAGGACATTATTCTCCATTTTGCTGACGGTTCTGCCGATGCACAGATTCTCAAAACACAGAAAATAGAGGGAACGAAATGACCGATGAACAACCTACATACACCGAAGCAGTACTACGACTCGAAACCATAGTTTCAACACTTGAACGGGGTGGAATGGGCTTGGATGAAACACTGAAACTGTACGAGGAAGGTGCCGATTTACTCAAGCGATGCAAATCCGAATTAGCAACTGCTGAAGGCAAACTCAACGAGTTGCAACTGGATGAAATCGAATCAGAACTTAAAGCGGAAAAACAGTAATGGAAGGACCTCATGGCACTGTGAGTGGGAGCGATGAAGCCAAAGAAAATCCTGGCCATCAAACGTCGATTAACGCGCTTAATTGGCTCATGGAAAGACCCGCATACCGAACAAAACTTGTCAGAAACGAGTCAAATCCAGGGTCTTGAAGTCACTGAAAATGGTAAGGTCAACATTGCTGTTGTTCCAGAAAGACCTCATTGCCCGTGTTGTTTGTTTGATTTACGGGACTTGCGACTAAAAATCGCTCAAATTAAGGGAGTCACATCGGTGGAATTGATTGTGACAGGTGTTCCTGCGGCTGAACGATGGACGCGTGTCCTCAATCCGCAATGACCCGTGCCTTCAGAACGAAATATGCCGGTAATGACCAGCCAAGTACTGCTACCAGCCACGCGATGAGAGAACCGGAGTAAACACCCCACTCCGGAAGCGCATACATTGCAACCATGGCGTAGACGGCTACACTTACGCCTCCCAAGGCCATAGGCCCTGCTGCACCACGTGGAACTGTCGGGCCTTGAGAAAGCCAGAGTGCGACCATACTGGTAAGAAAAATTGCAGGGAAGACGGCGGCTAACCCGGCGATGAAGGGTTGTCCCTGTGAAGAAAGCCAAACTGCTGCACCAATCGCAGCTGCTGCTGCGCTTCCTCGAAGAATCAAAACTTGAAACGCTACTGGCTCACTTCCTTTTGGCGCTTCACGTACGTTCCAATTCATTCGCACGGCCAGACCAATAATCAGAACAAGGCCGAGTGTTGCTAGATTCCATGAGGAGACGCCATAACCCAACGCAAACTCAACTGTGAACAACATTACCAATCCACAAACAAACCAAGCAGCTAATGCGCCAAGCGCCGTGGTGAGAAGCGGAGATTTCGAATCGCCCAAACGCGGTGGAAGGTAAATCCAAACGCTAAGGAAGAGACCGTTGATGAGCATGCCCATCGGCATGATGGCAAGACTTTGCATAAACAGTTCTTCATCACCGGCAAGGTAAATGCCGGCTGCTGCTGGAAGAATTGTCGAAGGCATTGTACCCAATATTCCGCCCGTAAGGCCGCCCCATCGCTCGATAGCAAGTGTTACCAAAACTGCGATGAAACCAGCTAAAAAAGCGGAAACAAGCACTGAAGTTGCCAGCATGATTGCGCCTCTGGGATGATTCAAGCGAACGGGTCAAGATGAACAATTTGGTCGACATCGATGCGTTTGTATCCGCGTTCACGAGCATTTTCGGCCGCTTTCGAAAGCATGGCTCGCATCCATCCCAAGGACATCAGAGTCTGCATCTTAGTGATGGATTCAATGAAGTGAACAGGGTTTCCGCCGAATTGTGTATTGCTACGAATATCGGATTCAAGTTGTTCGACGACCATGTAATATGTTTCAATGAGTTCTTCAACAGCGTCCTTGGTTACCGGCATCTTTGCATGCGTTTTAGCCAGTGAAAGGAGTGAAGATTCTGTTAGAATGCCGCCCCCCTGGCTGATGACAAACTCCTCGGTTTGAGCGACTTCGGAAAACGATTCTTCATCGTCTGAATCGCTGCCTGAACCCATGCCCATGCCCGCAACAGCAATTTCGAGGTGGCGCGGTTTGATGGTGGCAACGCGATCTTTTTCTGCAGCAACTTCAGCGTGGTAGATGAGTTTGGAAAGATAGGTTTCCACTTGCGAAATACCTGCTTGGACTGCGGCTGAACCTACCGATTCGACAGCATCGATTTCGTCAATCATCAGTTCACGAGTCCGGTTGTAATTCAAACGGGTTCGGAACGGGTCGTCAAGCGTCTTGCGTTCCGGATCTTGGGAAAGGGTCGCCGCCTCCATCTCAGGGACAAAACGACGGATTTCCGCACATGCCAATTCAACAAGTTGCTCCTTCACTGCGCCAGCAAGCCGCATTTCAGTAAAATTTGAAGCAACTGCTCCTATGTGACCGGTCGAGTAAGGCTTTGCCATACTCACATCACAGCGCAGACGTAACTTGAACACTATGGTTGATTTTTTTGCTCACTCAACCATGCCGTCGTCTCGACCCATTGCTTGAGAAATCTCCCATGCATGCAAGCATTCGTGGCCACCTAGGAAACCACCTGCTTCGCGACTTGGTCCGATAAATTCAGATGCACAAAATTGACAAAACACACTGACGATAGGTTCATTGTAGTATGTTCCGTTGGGTGTTTTCCTCATAGGAATGCGTTTTCCAACGTCTTCATGTGTCCAGCCTTCCATTTTCTCGCAGATGTCATCGTCTTTCTGTTCTTGTTCCATCGTTACCACTCCGTCAGCCAAGGCCATGCACCACCAGCAGTTACGGGGCGCATACCTTCTTCATCTCGAATCCATGTGTCTTCACTGCCGATGCTGCCTTCTTCATAGACTGCTTTCGGCTCTATTGCCATCGCTCCACCAATCGGCAGAGGTCGGTCGAATCCGGATGCAACAACTGGAGATTCATCCAATTGCAACCCAACTGAATGGCCTAAGAATCTGCTTTGGTCTGGCTTCATGCCCATCAAATTGTCTTGGTAGCCGAGTTCGACTGCAAGGGCGTATGCTTCATCCCAAGCTGCCTCGCATGTCTCACCTCGGTCAAGAACATCAACAACTGAATCCTTGACTGCGACCATATCCTCAAGTCGTTGCTGCCAAAGTTCAGAAAGAGAACCTGCGACAAACATGCGCGTCATATCGACGATGTAGCCTCTGTGCGCATGGACCAAATCGACCAATACTGGTTCGTTCGGCTTAATTCGATGAAAGCCTGAGCCCATCCCCGCCAAAGGGTGAGCGCCTGTCCCTCCAACCGCTGAATCAAAGAAAGAAGGAATACCTCCTGCGCGGCCCGTTACGATTACGCCTCGATCACATTGGAGGGGGAAACGGCGCATTTGCACACTGCCGCCAAACCCTTCCGAACGGCTAACTGCTTCCGCAGCAGCAACCAATTCCAGTTCAGTAATACCCTCTCCACCAACCGCTTCGACGGCTTCGAACATTCGAAGTTGTACGTCGGCTGCTGCATCCATTTGTTCAATTTCCCATGCAGATTTGACTTCTCTCTGACCGTGAATGATTCCGGTTACGTCGGGACATGTGCCGAGTTCGACAAATATCTTGGCAAAACGCTGTGCAAATGTTGCAGGAATTTCCCCGTATTGAAGGCCAGGTGCTGTATCGACGCCTCGCTTTCGTAATGTATCAACCAGTTCGGCAGAACGCGGGAATGCAACAACTTCGTGGGGGGCGTCCGAGCCACCGCCTTCAAACAATGCTCGTTGAAGCGAACGGCGAACAAAAAGAATCGACTGCTGCTCTTCAGCCGCCTGTGAAGGAATGTACATCGAGGCATTTTGTCGACCGCCTGCGTAATAGTAGAGGTCGACGGGATGTTGGATAAATGCGCCCGAGATTCCTGCTTCGGCAAGTAATTCTCCAAGACGGTGTTGTCGGGCAGCCAATTCCGCAGATGGAACTCGCCAGTCCTCACCATCAGGTCCGACCAAGTCAGCCTCATCCCATCCAGTCATGATTCAAGGGTGCGGGCGACCGTTCAAAACGGCATCGCTCAAACTTCGATTTCCGGTGCGGTCCACAGCTCAGTTTCGTCGATTCTTTTCTGAGCAATTGCGCAGTATTCCTCAGACAAATCAATGCCTACATATTTCCTGCCAGTCATTTTCGCTGCAACACAAGTAGAACCTGAACCGTTGAAAGGATCAAGAACAACATCGCCTGCAAACGAATACATCTCAATGCAACGTTTTGGGAGTTCAACAGGGAACGGCGCTGGGTGATTCACACGTGAGGCGCGTTCAGTTGCAAAGGACCAAATCGATTTGGTATGTTGAATAAAATCGTCGCGAGGAATTGTGTCAATACGACCATCTGAGCGTTGGGATTTGTCCCGTGGGAGTTTGTAGTTCCCCTTAGAGAAAACAAGAAGATACTCATGCACATCTCGCAAACATGGATTACTTGCTGATTGGAACGAACCCCATGCACAAGAAGAGCCGGCACTTGCTGATTTGTCCCATATGATTTCACCTCGCATCAAGAATCCCAACTGGTTCATCATGATGTTGATGTGACTTGAGAGAGGA
>Ga0206682_10001856_pt1 | contig 20068 bp, 10 predicted proteins | sample M240m12015metaG_FD_155444 | JGI IMG/M metagenome (GOLD analysis project Ga0206682, IMG submission 155444) | Ammonia-oxidizing marine archaeal communities from Monterey Bay, California, United States - M2 40m 12015 | ecosystem: Environmental > Aquatic > Marine > Intertidal zone | place: USA...
CATGAAATCCGTCAAGGTCTAAGACCTGCCCCACGTGCATCAGGAAAATTCAGTGTTTGGAACGTCAGCGACAGACACTAAAATCAACACCCTGCCCAACAGCAGGGTTTTTTGATGCAGTTCCCTAGGGACAGTTAAACCGGGTGATCGCCGCCGTGCCCGTCGCGCCGAGCGAAAAAAGTACCGTCTATCTAAGCTATAAACGTTTCCCAGCGACCTCTATAAATAAAAAAACGGGATATTAAAAAAATCCCCCAGTAAAAAAATCGCCTCTAGAGTCTGATTATGAAAGACTACGATAATTATATAAATCGTCAAGCAGAGATTTTGCAAGAATTCGATAATTTTGCAGATCAATTTGAAACACGAGCAGCAGAATCATTTAAGAACCCCCAAGATAATGATAAAAAGTATGACCTTCTCAAAGAAAGCATCCCAGCAGGAAATCTCGATAGAGGAGTTACTGGAGATAGTAGTAGGGAAACTGAGTGAAATGGAGAAAGAGATTGAGGGATTAAAGCATCCTCAATTAATGTATAAGCGCCCGGGTGGAAAGGAACACGAGAAGATAACCGAATTTTTAGATAATGTAGAGAACAGACTACAAGCATTAGAGTAATGGCAATATTAGTACCTGGTCCTGGATTTATAGGTAGTGGATCAAACTGGATATTTTTCCCACCACCGAATGGATCAATAATGGGTACAGGGTTTCCACGTATGGGAACTAATTTAAATATATGGGAAATAATAGGACAGATCAGTATTACTGCAGTAGGAACAGTAGAATGCGGGACACCACCATTCGGCGAATTAATCACAAGCATTACAGTATACCCATGTTCATCGCATCCGCGATCAGGGAAGGGAGTAACTGTATTATTAGGTGGGGTAGGTGATATACCAGAGATGTCATGTCCAAAATTCAGCGCACCATTTGTAACATATAATACTATAGCAGGGGCAGCAAAGACATTAACATTACCACAAGCAATCAATGGATATTACACAGAGAAATATTTGTGGGATGCTGGGATAGCATTTAGTGAGATGCATATGGGTAGTGAAGCAGAGGTAATGCCATTAGATAATATAAGAGCAGTAAGTCGTGGAGGATATGGGGTAATAAACCCGATATCAAATAAGATAAGGAGGAAGCGATTAAAGGTAAAGGATATACCTAGGCAGACGAATTTATTACCAGTGGATACGTTATTTCCAAAAACTCTGCCAGAGGCGACTCGATTTGGTCCACCATATTATGAGAAAGCAGCAGCAGGATCAAATTATTTAATAGGACATCCACCATCATTAATAAGGATATTAAGATTTTTCTTTACTATTAAAGTAACAACAACATGTCCACCATATGTGTATATATTTTTCGCACATTTAGATGTAGAGAACAATTGGGATCATCATAAGAAGAGAGTAGAATATAGAGTAGCAAGGAATCGTAATCCACCACCCTATATAATAAACACAAAATAATAAAATAACAAATGGCATTAGCACCAAGTGGGATAAGTCGTTTAGGAGACTTAGAATCAGGTCATCAATGTTATTATCCTGTTGTATTAGTTACTGCATCACCAAATGTATTAGTAAATAAAATATTTGCTGGTACGGAAGGATGTATAACAAAAACACATAGTTGTCCAAAGAAGCCACCACATCCTGATATAATAAAGAAAGGATCAATAAAGGTTCGGATTAATAAAGTTGGAGCAGCACAAATTGGCAGTATATTACAACCAGGTGCTGCAGTTATGTGCGAGGGATCACATTCTGTATATGCAACAATGTAAGAAATGTGCTATAATATAAAAAACCTAAGGAGATCAAATGGGAGTTCGTAGATCATTATCAGGTGAAGAGAGTATTGAAGCAATACCAAAGAGAACACGTCAAGGTAAAGGAAAGCATACAAAATATGCTGCTACATCTAGGAATCAAAAAAAGAAACGTTACAGAGGACAAGGTAGTTGAGTAAAGAAGAAGATGTGCCAGAATGGTCAAAAGGTCCAGTACGAAGACCTGTAGACATAGGAGATTCTTTTCATGATTCAGGTATGGTATTAATTACTGATCCGAAGAGTGATAAGTACTTAGATCGTAAGAAGGATGTATAAAGCATTACCTAAATTTCTACACATTAAAGATAGCCCCGTCGCAGGACAGGGCATCTTTGCTAAAGAGGATATACCAGATAACATGTATCTTGGTATATCACATATTGTAGTGGATGAAGAGATTATGAGAACACCTTTAGGAGGTTTTGTGAATCATAGTGATAAACCTAATTGCGTTAAAGGTTATGAAGATCAAGGGTGGGGTAAGATCTATCATATGACAACAATTAAACCTATTAAGAAGGGAGAAGAGTTATTTTTGAAGTATACCTTCTATAGTGTGCATAAATAACATAAAATCGTGTCACTGTGCCATCATTTGTCTCGTTTAAAGATCTTAAGATCACGTTTAAGCCACATCCAATAACTAATGATCTGCAATTATCAAAAGATGAAGCTGCAGTAAAACAAGCTGTTATTAATTTGATAATGACAGTACCTGGTGAACGTCCATTCCAAAGTGCGATTGGATCCGAATTAAATAGATTATTATTTGAACAATTTGATTATGGTGTAGCTGCACAAATAGAAACTGAAATTAAGAGTACAATTAATAACTTTGAGCCAAGGGTTGATATTAATAGTATTGACGTAACACTTGATTATGACGCTAATGCCTTTGCAGTGCATTTAGAATATAATATACGTGGTCGCACAGATATACCCAATAGTATCGATTTCCTACTCCAGAGAACACAGTAATGAAGTATACCCAATATAGTAATCTAGATTTTGAGAGTATTAAGGTAACTCTTAAAGATTATTTACGAGCACAAACAGATTTTACTGATTTTGATTTTGAAGGTTCAACGTGGAGTAATTTACTTGATGTTTTAGCGTATAACACATATTATACAGCATTTAACACCAATATGGTGGTAAATGAATTATTTTTAGAATCTGCTACGTTAAGAGATAACGTAATTACATTAGCAAAGCAATTAGGTTATAAGCCTAAGTCAGTAGTTGCACCAGAAGCAGTAGTAAACTTTAAAGTAACATTTACTGGAACATATCCATCTTCAATAATTCTTAAGAAAGGCACAGGTTTTGTAACAACATTTGATGATAAATTATATAGATTTGTTGTTGTTGATGATTGGAACGTTCCTGTTACTGCAGGAGAAGCATTATTCAATAATATTAAATTATATGAAGGTACTGTAGTAGAAGATACATATGTAGTTAAAACAGCAAATGCTAAACAGAAATTTATTTTAAAGAATGGAAGTGCAGATACTAGTAGTATTAGAGTAAAAGTTTATCCTACTGCAACTTCTTCATCTTTTGTATATTACACTCAAATTGATAATATTATCGATATAGGTAGTAAGGATAATATTTTCTATGTTGATGAAAGTTTAGATGAGCAATATCGTCTTTTCTTTGGGGATGGTGTTATTGGTAGAAAATTAGTCAATAATGAATTAGTTAAGGTTTCTTATCTAACTACAAGTGGATCAACAACTAATGGCGCTTCTAAGTTTTCATTTAGTGGTATTTTATTAGATGTGAGTGGTAATAGTTACCCAATGCAAATATCTAATGTTACTACTGTCTCAAATGCCTCTGGTGGATCGGAACTTGAGAATATAGATCAAATCAAGTTCAATGCTCCAAAACTCTATTCATCACAGAATAGAGCAGTTACAGCAGCAGATTATGGAGCAATAGTACGTAAGATCTATCCATCAGTATCTGACATCATTGTTTATGGTGGAGAAGAGGAAAGATACCCTGAATTTGGTAAAGTAAAGATTTGTATTAAACCAAATAGCGGATCTAATCTATCAGCATTTACAAAACAAGATATTGTACAAAAATTAAAGGATTATGCTGTTGCTTCAGTAACACCCGAAATTAATGATCCTTCAGTTGTTTATATTGAATTGAACAGTAAAGTAACATATAGTATAAACAAAACTAATCAATTCCCAGAGGAAATAAAAACAAAAGTTATTAAAGTAGTAGATGATTACTCACAGCAATCAGAAACAGAGAAGTTTAACGGTAAATTCAGACATAGTAAGTATATTGGTGTAATTGATGAAGCAGATCAATCGATTATTTCCAATATAACAACAGTTATGCTGAGGAAGGATTTTTATCCTGCTATCAACTCAACATATTTTTATGAATTATGTTATCAAAATTCATTTAAAAAGTCTTGTGCTGGGCCAGTTATCCAAAGTACTGGATTTGTTGTTTCTGAGTATCCAAATTATGTTGTTTATTTTGAAGATAGGGATCTCGGAAATGAACTGGGATCTATTGTCCTATATAGAATAGATTCCGCTACTGGTGATAAAATTATCTTAAACGATAGTCTTGGAACAGTGGATTATGATAAAGCGGAAATAATGTTACATGATTTAACTATTATCAAAGGTACAATGTTTGATAATAGAATTGAAGTTCGTGCCGAACCTGCGATTTCTGATATTTCTGCTGCACGAAGTCTTTATTTAGATGTAGATATATCAAATAGCAAATTTGCGGTATACCCAGAGTAAAATTAGATGAATACACAGATTTCTTCTCTAATTAAAGATCAGCTGCCAGATTTTATTGTCAGTGAGTATGACAATTTTGCTAAGGTTCTTGAGGGTTATTATCAGCAAATAGAAAGTACAGGACAACCTGTAGATCTTATTAATAATCTCTCGACATATCGCGATATAGATTTTTATGAAAAGCATTTATTAAAAGAAAGAACCACATTAGAAGTTTCTATTAATACTACTGATGAAACAATTACAGTAGCAGATGCTCAATCATTTCCAGATAGGAATGGTTATATTAAAATTGGTGACGAAATTTTGTTCTATAAGGAAAGAACAGACACACAATTTAAGGAAGTATCACGTGGTATCAGTGGAGCTACCACATTAGGTGATTTATATACAGAAACTAGTTTTATTTCTTCTGAATCTTTATCACACACAAAAGGTGTGAATGTAGATAATTTAAGTCATTTATTCTTATATGCTCTAGTAAAGTCTTTTGAAAGTGAGTATCTAGAGTCTTTTCCCGAAAAATATTTAAAAAATGATGTTGATAAGAGAACTCTTATCAAAAATATTGGTAATTTCTATAAAGTAAAGGGTAATAATAAATCTATTAGGTTTATTTTCAATACTATCATCTCAAAGAGTGCAGATGATATTCCAACAACATATAATCCAAAAGACCACACAGTAAAGATCTCTACATCTGATTGGGATTCTTCTTATGGCATCCAAGCAGTTGTTTTATCTGGAGATGCAACCTGGTTAATTGGAGAAAAGGTAGTACAGCAGGGAGATCGTAATTTACCAGGTGTTTCTTATGCTTCTGCTATTGTAGAGAATGCATATCAGATTGGAACAGTTGATGGAGCTCCATTATGGAATTTTATATTAAACCCATCTACCATTAATGGTGATTTTGTTATTCCACAACAAACAGTTTTAACTAAACCCATTTCGCAGTCTATGGCGAATGGAGACTTAATTACTGTTGATTCTACATTTGGTTGGAAGGATCAGGAAGGAATGGTTGTTGTTAATGGTGAGCAAATCAAGTATTCTGCTAAATCAGCACGACAGTTCACTATTAAAAATCGTGGAGTCATCTATCAGATACACAGTAAAGGTGATAAAGTCTACAATTACTCTACAGCAAAGGGTGTAACATCCAATGGAGTAGTTTCTTTATTGGTTTATGGTATTTTAACAAGTTTAGATACTGATTCGTCAACAAATTTATCACAGCCTGGTGATAAGATACAAATTTCAAAACCAGGATTTGAAACTAGAGATCCTATACTATATGATGAATTTAGTCAAAATTATAGATGGAAAGTAAATATAAATGCTGTTGGTCCATCAGTCCCCCTAAACCCAGTCATAGCAGCGAGTTTGAGCGACTACATTGCTGATGTTTCATCGATATATGAAGATGAGCAATATTATTATATTGCTACTTCTAGTTATCCTTCTACTCATATACTACCATCTACTGTTAGTGACACATTAGTAGATCCAAATTTATTAAAACTTATTCCCAAAAAGACAACTACTACTACTGAGGTGTTTAGTACACCCAGAGATGAAATTGGTGTTTTTGTTGATGGAACAATTGCGTATAGTTATAAGGACAAAAATTTAATTGAATATGGTCCTATTACTAAGTTTAATATAAAAAATAGAGGTGCTGGTTACCAAAAACCTCCATATGTTCTAATTGATGGGAATCCCGATAAAGCAACTGCTGTTTTAACTGGTAATAGTGTTAGTAATATTGTAACAACAGATAAAACAAATTACACCAATGCACCTTCAGTAGAAATTGTTAGTGGTAGGAAAGCAGATCTAAGACCAATTATAACATCTGGTGCGGTTAGTAGTATACTTATTTTAGACGGAGGAGAATACTATTCTTCACCTCCTAGTATCATTATTGGTGATGAAGTAGGTAAAGGAAAATTTGCTGAATATATTGCAGTACTTTCTGATGGAAAGATTGTAGATACAATTAAAATTGATGGAGGAAAATATTATACACAAGAGAATGTTACTATAAATCTGATACCAGATGCTTATTCTAATAGTGCTGTAGCGACAGCAGAAATTTATGAATGGATTAAAGACAGATATGTTACAAACAAACAGAATTTTGACAGTAACGGTGGGGTAGTTGTCACCAATAATGATAATGAGAGTCATTATGGTGTAGTTGTTAACCCCAAACTTTTAAGATATAGATTAGGTGATAGTTTAACATCATCAACATTAGAAGAAACTACTGTTGTTGCACACTCACCTATTCTTGGTTATGCTTATGACGGTCATCCCATATATGGTCCATATGGTCATTTAAATCCTCTTGATAAGAATTCTGCTATTGTCAGAATGAATAGTGGATATAATTTAAAGGCAGATAGATCAGATGGTCCTGTGTTGGATGATGCTCCATATCCTATGGGTACATTTATCGATGACTATCAGTGGGTTGCTGATGTTAATACAGGTAAAACTAGGTTAGATCGTAATAATGGTAGGTTCTGTGTCACACCAGAATATCCTGCTGGTGTTTATGCATATTTTTTGACTATTAATGAAGATCAGGAACCAGTATTCCCATATATTTGTGGATATAATTTTTATTCGATTCCAGTAGCATCTAATTATGAATATAACATCAAGCAAAGTTCTTTACCAAGAAATGCTAAACGTCTTTATATTTCAGGTACTTTAAAGAATGGTGATGGAGAAATTGCTATCATCGATGATGTTTCATCAGGATCAGTTTCCTCTGTTGTTGTAGAGGACTCGCAACCATCCTTTACTATAGGCTCCAGGATTTATGTTGATAATGACCACACAGGTGGTGTAGGCGCTTCTGGGGTAGTTTCCTTGACATATGGTAAATCTGTCAAATCTTTAGAATCTAGATCACCTGCTGCAAATTTATTAACTTCATTAACGCCGTTATATTCATTTGCTGGTGATATTATCACTCAACCTTCTACTGGTGCTACTGGTGAATTATTACGTGATATTATTGAAGAAACATCTTTTGTTGTTAGAAATGTACAGGGCAAATTTGAACCAGAATTAGATCTTACTGTAGGAACATCATCCAAAACAATTAATTCTAGTTCTGTTGTGATGAACCTTTTACTTTCACAGGATAGTAGTTATACAAAGGATGCTACTTTATCATTAGTTAAAAAAGCAGATACTAGTGATGTTATTGCTAGCGGAAAAGTTTTATCAGCGACAAATGATCAAAATGCTGTTCGTGTACTTGTAGAAGTTGGAGATTTCAACGATTTTATCAATTATCAGGATGGAGATACTATTTTAAAGAGTAGTGATGTTGCTAATACAGCAGGAACTGAAATTGAAATCGTAAAGCAGTTAAGTAAAGATATTGTTATTATTAGCGTACAGGATAATATTGCTATTGTTGAGACTGATGGCGATCATAATATGGCGGAAGGAGATGTTGCCAATATTGAGATTGATCCTGACGAATCAACAACTGAATCAACATATTGGGTAAGAAGAAAGAAATTCCAAGAATTGGATTTAGTTCCACAAGGATTCAATGGAAAATTAAATGATACTGGTATTGGACATTCTAGTTTAGTTGCATATGGTAGAGATTATGTTGCTGGCACGTATAATGATGTAGAGTTAATTTTCAGTGACCATAATAAAGATAGAGAAAATATTGGTGCTGTAGGTGCATCAGGAAATGCTAAAGGAAAAATTATCGTTCCTTCTACTAATTTTGATGGTAGTGGTAATATTTCATCAATTGAAATTACTGATGGAGGAAAAGGATATTCTGTAGATGATATTTTAACAGTTAATTCTACTGATGTTCCTAAGATAGATCCTTCTGCTTCGAGTGTTACTATTTCTCCCCCACCAACAGCAAGTTACCTGAATGAAGATGAAGTAGAGGCTTTTGCAATTTATAAGTTTACTGTAGGTTCTCCTGATCCAACATGGCATGCAACTGTACAAGAGGCATGGACAGATCTTACTACTAATGTTCTGCCATCACAAGCAGGTGTATCATTTTGGACTTATCAGGATCATGATTTTTTAGTTGCTGATGGTAGTGCAATTTCTGTAAATGATCACTTAATTATTGATAGTGAAATTGTAAATGTAGTAGAAGTAACAGGAAATACAATTAAAGCTAGTCGTACTAATTTTGGTACATTTTCCACAGAACATGTTGAAAATTCTCTGGTTTCCCTTTTAGAACCTGGCAGTACTCCAACAGATATTTCTTCTGATATAGGATACTTTGATGCTGTTATTACTGTTACTTCTACTACTGGTATTGGTGACTATATAAAAATTAAGAATGAGATCTTTAAAGTTGACAGTATTTCTGGAAATGATCTTACTGTTGTTAGAGGACAATTTGGAACATATCCACAATTGCATTATACTGGAGATGAGGTTCAGTTATACACATATACTCCAGATGTAACTACACTAACTACAGTTGCCCCAATTGCTACTAACGTAAGATTGTGGTATGTTAGTAAAAATGATGATATTTTTGAAGTAACTTATTCTATATCTAACGATGTACCTAGTCTGACAGATCAGATGTGGTTTACTGGAGATAATAATTCAGAGATTAATATTGGTTCTGTTTTTACAGATTATCCTAGTTATTCACCAAGACCACAATATAGACTCATTATTGATGGAGTTGAAAATCCATCGTATACAATGCGAGTTGGTTCTGTTTTTACAATGGATGCTGTTATTGGTCATCCAATATGGATTGTTCATGATTATACAACTACACTAGCTAGTGATGGTGTGGCATTAGTAATGGATTCTTATAATGCAGTTAGTGGTGTTACTAATAATGGAGTTAATCAAACTGAAGGAGCTTCGCAAGAGCAAATAGTATTTACACCACAATATCCAGGAACATATTATTATGTTTGTACCATGCATCCAGAAATGAGTGGTATGATTACTGTTGTAGATGATGCAAGTGCTTCTATTCCTTTGATTGGTGTTCATAATATTGGTTTGGGTGTTGATAGAACAGATGCAATATTAGATACGGTATATTCATTAGCAGAAGGTGATCACTTAAAGGTTAATGATGAAATTTTAAAGATTACTGCTGTTGATAATACAACCAGAAAGGTTACTTTCGATAGGGCACAAGAAAATACTATTAAAGTTAACCATCCTTTAAATGATAATATAGTTGCTTATAAACCACACTATAGATTTACTTTTAATCAAAAGATTTTTGGTAGTGATGCTAATGATCCTAGAGTCATTTCATATGACAAGGAAACTCATAAGTTATTAGTTGCTTTCGATTTTATACACGAAGGTGCTACTAACCCTAGAGTAATTACAGAAATTTCTTCTTTCTTTGATCACAGTAATCCATCAAAGACAGTTTCTATCTCCAAAGCATATGATGTATTAGAGAAATTACAATTCTCACCAGATAATACCAATTTTGAAACTAATCCAGTATTACAGATTCAAAAGTATTATTTCTATAAATTTGATACTAGTCATCCATCTATGCTTGGTTCTTATTTGGATATTTCCACAAGTCCCAATTATAATATCTTTACTGAAGAGAAAGAAGTTGGATTGATTGAACCTGGTAATGCAGGTGCTCAAGTTAGAATTAGATTGGGTTATGGTCCTAATATTGGTGATGTAAAGAGAAAAACAGTTAATTTCATATCTTATTACTACTTCTTAACTACAGAAGATATTGATACTGGCGGTTCTTATTTGAGTGTGCGAGAAGATCCCCTTGCTGGTGATAATACTATTATATACACAACTGATAATAAGTTTGTTTATAATTTAGATGGAGTTCCACAATACGATGGAACTGGTGATATTAGATATAGAGGAAGATCTGTTGGCAAAATTGCTTCTATTGCATTAGACAATTTGGGTTCCGATTATATCTCTATGCCTAGAATTAAAGGAGTAGTTCCTGCACCAGAGTACAAAGCAGAAATAGAATGTATTAGAGATATTTTAGATCTAAATGTAAAGGAATTAGTTCTCAAGAGTTCTGGTAAAGGATATTCAAAACCAGAAGCAGTAGTTTCTAATGGTGATGGCACTGGTTTGAAAATTAAAGTAACCAATGTTAACGGTTCTATTGTTAAGGCAGAAATTATAAACAAAGGATCTGGATACACATACACACCAACAATTGATGTTATTGAAACTGATAATAAGATATTCTTTAAATCAAATGAAATTGGTATACCGAAAAGTGTTAAATTCATTAAATATGGTTCTGGATATCACAATGATAATTCCATTATTCCATTTTTTACGTCACCTTATATTTTTACCCTATCAAATTTTGATACAGATGCTTTTCGGATTGGGGAAAAAGTTGAGCAGCGAGTTAATGGATTAGTTGTAGCATCTGGTACTGTTGCTAAGAATGGTTGGACATTTGGATCCAATATATTGAGAATGGATAACATCACTGGTGTTTTTAGAGAAAGTTATTCTATTATTAATAAGAATCGTGGAAACAAGACTGCTTTTATTGTTTCTATTGAATATTCCAAATTTAATCCTATTACTACAACTAGGGAAAGACAATTAGGTAGATTTTCTTCAAATAGAGGACACCTTAATTCTGTTAATCAAAGAATTACTGATTCTGATTTTTATCAAGATTATTCTTATGTGATTAGGTCGAGAACTCAAGTTAAGGATTGGCGTAATGCAATCAAAGAGACAACCCATCCAGCTGGATTTAAAGTATTTGGTGAGGTTTATTTAGAATCAGAAGCATCTACATTAATGGATGTTGCTCAAGACCATACAGAAAAACATACAACATATGTTGTTCTTCCTCCGGTAAAAGTTACATCTCTTTCCACAAAGAGAACAATTACACAGAGATATTTCACTGCAATTAATCATCAAATTGAAAGAGGACAAGGTTCTGTCGCATTTGATGAATTTGACGAAACTTTAACAAGAACCAGAGAAATTACATTATCACCTGCTTTTGATGGTACTTTTGATTCTTCAACTGGTTTGCAAGTAGGAACAACTCAATTTAGTATTATTGATAAAAAAACTGGTCTTGCTTACCAACCATTTAATGAGCAGGAATTGATGATTACTATTGATGGTGTTGCTCAGCGGCCAATAACTTCATTTAGGGTTATTGGCAATCAAATCAAATTCTACGAACCGCCACTTGGTGAGAGGACTTCAGAAGGTCAAATTGTATCTCCGCAAACTTTTTATGGTAGAGCATTTAAGTTTTCTGAAGATATTAATAATGTTCGTTATTTGAAGAGGTTGAAGAATATATCAGATGATTTTGATGGTAGACAAAAGAACTTTGATTTGTATTGGGAAGATGGAAGTATTGTTAAAACAGATTTGGATGAGAACTTATTGATATACCTTGATAGTATACTACAGCAAGGATCTTATACTATTAAAAGATTTGTTAGTAACAATAAGACAGATAGACTTATATTCAAGAAGGCTCCGAAAAATTATGCAGATTTGCATAGTGATGCTCCAAAATCTTTGCAAAATGAGCAATATTTTTATGGTCAAAGTGTTGGAAATTATCAAAGGATGCATATTGATGAGAATGTAATTCCTTATAGTCGCACAAATTCTTATATTATTTTCGATAAAGAGAATAGCGTAAAGGGATTTGATGATCCATTGTATGCATATGTTTATGTAAATGGTGTTTTACAACAAGATTTAGATTCTTATATAATCTCTGGACCATCCATTAGATTCCACAAACCACTAAAATTCAGCAAACAATCTGATGGATCTTATATCACTGATAAAGTAGATATTTTGTATTTTTATGGAAAGAATTATCAACCAACAGCAACTTGTTTTGATTTTGAAAGTGATGTTTTCTATAACAGAACAACAATTACATTTGATGGCGCGAATACTTATGATAAATTTTTAAGTTGGTTTGGTCCACAAGCATCATCAAGTACTTACGTTTACCAAATTCTTGATGGTAAAAAATATTTGTTTGGAAATGTGTTGCGTGTTGTTCCATCTGCAGGAAATACATGGGTGGTGGATTTGCAATCACAAAATGTAAAGTTCAATGTTAATGGTAGAGTATATTTTACAAAATCTCGTTCATTAGATGGTTCTAATGAAATAGATATTTCTTTCGATGATATTAATGTTCAATATAACACTAATACACAAGGAGAAAGACTTCTGAATAGATCAGAAATTAATATTTTATCATGGGCAGAAACTGGTGATAACTTAGATAGTTATCAGCATACAGGGGAATTGTTTAAAGAACACCCAACACTTAAAAAGAATGATCGTATTAAAATTGATGGTGAGTTTGCATATCGTGATGTTAAGAGTGTACCTTTCTTTGCGAAATCAAAAGAATATAATGATGGTCATCAAGTATCAAATAGTTTCTTTTCTAAAATTGCTGTAAGTGAATATAATGGAGAAAAACTTGGTGAAGGATTCAGTATTACTGCATCACTTACAAATGATACCATTAGTAAACTTGACTGGAATAGAAGAGATCTTGAATTATATTTTGATAATGGCCTTTTATTGAGTCCAACTGCTTATAATTATTATACACCACCTATTATTAATTTTATACCAGTTGATGGCAATGGTGGTGGAGCAAAAGCACAAGTTTTGGTTTATGGTGGACAAATCATAGACATTATTTTAGTTGATGGTGGATCTGGTTATACAAAGCCACCAAAAATTGTAATTTCTAGAGGATATGATATTATTCGTATCGATGATACTTTTGAATCTTCTGCTGCAATTAAACTTCATAATGTTGGTTATCAAGGAAGTTGGGCTGGTATGAATCCTAGTACTGTTTGTACTATTAATTTGTGGCGGCGAGAGTTAATGGAATCTTTTGCTGTCTTTATTCTTCCTCCCGTTACGGGACAAATTACTATAGTTGGTCAAACTATTATTGCGTTTGATCCAGGTTTAAATGCTTTAGAAAGATTTATTACTCAAATAGTGACACCTGCTGATGAAAGCGTTGCGATGTCAAATGATTCCACTACTTATATTGAGAATGATATTGAATGTAAAATTAATGCTTCTTACTTAACATATGAGCATCCTGTTACTAAACATACTTATTGCGGTATGATTGATATGTTACAAGAATCAGTAGAAAATCCATCATTGTATAATCAAGGTAAATTGGGATCAACTGTCGCTTCGTTTATGGAATATCTTTATACTGATGTTGGTACATTGGGTACTGGTATTAGTTTGGAGCAATTTGAAATTTTCTACCCATTCATTTTGATTAATCAAAATCCTGGTAACTGGATGGAAAACTATGAGGTTGATTATAGTTCTATAACAACTAATGGTGTGTTATTCAATCCAGGAATTCCTTCCATCTCTAATCGTGCTGGATATCTTAGTAGTGCTTTTAATCCAGGAGATACTTGGATGTACATTACAGGATCTACATCACACTTCCCTGCAACTGGTAAATTATTAGTTGATGGAGAGATTATTAGGTATAGTGGATCGGTCAATGATGATCGTTTTATTATATCTGAAAGAGGTGTTGATGGAACTATAGAAGCATCTCATGCTATAGGAAAATATTTCCTTGAGACTGGCAAGTATAATTAACACTGTATAAATATAAATAAGACAGAAATCAAACCCCGTTCACCGTATCTAGTATTTTTTCAATGGCTGCTATAATCTCCGAAAAGTTTAGAATTTTTAATGCAAAGCAGTTCTTAGAGTCTTTGACTGAAGGCGCTACGGACACATCTGCAGATCGATCTAGGATGTATTTCTTTGTAGGACGACCTCAAGCATGGAATTCGTTCCTAGAAATTTATTCCATCGATGGTGGATCATTCAGTGCAGGTCAATCAGTATATGTTGGTGCTGATTGGGCAAACGCTACATTTAGAGGAACTATCGAACAAGTACTAGATAATAGTTTAATTTTATCTTCTATTGGTCCTTTACCAACATCAGCACCATCATTGGGATCTTTACTAAAGGGTTATGATGGTTCTGCAAATACGAACGTTACAGCAAATACTGGGGTTTATAGGTATTCTAGGAATGATGTTCCTCCAGTTCCTTTAGATAACCAGGTAGAAAAATACGATATATATGACGATATCATTGCATCTAAGAGGATTACTTCTTCTTATGCAAGATCAGTAATTCGGAGATACAATTACGATCCAATCACTAATCCTAGATTTGATATGTGGAAACCTGATTATTCTGATACTCCAGCTGGTGGTGGTCAGATTGGTAAATCCACAGGTACGGGTGCTACTTCGATTTCTAACGCAAAATTTTACGTTATGAATCAAAGGTATGAGGTGTTTAAGTGCATCTATAATGGAGAAAGTGCTGCAAATCCAAGTGGAGTTGATGTTCAACACGAACCATTTACTGCTCCTTCTGCTGGATTGGGTACATATGATGCTGCTACACGCAATTTCACTGCTCCTGATAAATCATATATTTGGAAGTATGTGTTCACCATCCCAACAGATGATGTCTTAGCATTTCTTTCAACTGATTTTATGCCTATTGTTGAATCTGCTGAACCTACTAGGGTTGCTACCGAAGCAGCAGCAGTTGATGGATCAGTTGATGTTGCTGTAATCAAGAATGTTGGTGCAGATCTTCCTAATGCAGGTACATATTATGCACCAGTTCTTGGTGATGGTACTGGTGGTATTGTTAAAATTGTAACCACTGGTGGTACAATTGATACTGCTGAGTTGGTTCAAGTTGGTTCTGGTTATACCTATGCCACATGTCCTATTATAACCGGCATTCCTCTTGGAACTGCAGGTAGTACAGAAGCAATTGGTTTGTTCTCTGATAGTGCATTTACTACTTCAGAAACAGTAACTGCAACTGACACTCCTTCTTTAGAGATAATTCTTTCACCACAGGGTGGACATGGTTCCGATTTAGAGACAGAATTGAATGCTAAGCGAGTAATGACAAATATTCGCCTCACTTTCATCGAAAGTGCTGGTGATTTCCCTGTTGATAATGATTTCCGTCGTATTGGCATTATTAAAGATCCTCTTATTCCTGGTGGCGGTGATTTTGCTACCGATGATACTCTTAACGGATTGTATGCTGTTAAGATTACAAGTACAACAGCAGATTATATTCCTGACGAAACAATCACTCAGACAGTTGCTGGCGGGACTGCATTGGGTCAAGTAGTATCTTGGACGCGAGATGTACCTGGAACTGCTCCGACACCTTCTACACCCGGTAGCGGCGTGTTGAAGTACATCCAATCACCACAAGTACATCAAAACAATGGTGTTGTTAGAGCATTTGAATCTAGTGCTGCTAATGCTATTACTGGCGATCAATCCAATACACCTGGAACTGTCCATCATGATTATGCAAATGGTACATTATTATTAGGTTGCACTTTTAATAGTGGATTGGCATCTCCAGAACTTCAAAACAACAGTGGAGATCTCATATACATAGAGAACAGAAGACTAATCACCAGAGCTCCTGATCAAATCGAAGATATTAAATTAGTCATCGAATTCTGATTTTTGTCAACTCAAACCAGACGGTAGAATAATACGATGCCACAGAAGACTAATATCAAAGCAGCTCCTTATTTTGACGATTACGATCCGAGTAAAGATTTTTATAAAGTACTGTTCAGACCATCTTACCCTCTTCAGGGTAGGGAACTAAACACTTTACAATCTATACTGCAGAATCAGGTAGAGAGTTATGGTAAATATACCTTTAAGCAAGGTGACTTAGTTGTTCCTGGAGAAATTGGACTTAACAAGAAATTAGATTTTGTTAAGTTATCTTCTGTATCTGAAGTTGCTGTAAGTATTGATGGGGAAATTGTATATCAAAAGTATGATATTGATGGATTAGTTGGACAGAAGGTTAGTGGATTATCTTCTGGGGTTGTTGCTCTTATTGTAGATATAACTAAATCCACAGATAATAATAACGATACTTTGTATGTTAAGTATCTAACTGCTGGTTCTGGTGGTGATGAAGAAACTTTTAGACAAGGCGAAACACTAGAAGTAGTAGATGGTGTTAATTCTCCTTTGCTTGTTGTTGGAACTGACGGTAGTGTTCTACCTACCAATGTTGCTGTAACAAATCCTGATACTGGTGTTGTCACTTTCATTGAAAGTGGAGCAATGGGTTATGCTTCTGCTGTTAAGGTTGAAGAAGGTGTTTATTTTGTTAATGGGTTTTTCGTAAGAAATGATGCTTCTTTACTTATTGTTGATGGATATGGTGATCAACCATCTGTTAAAGTAGGATTTACAGTATCAGAGTCTATTTCCACACCAGAAGGAGATAATACTCTTTATGATAATTCTTTTGGATCATCTAACTTTGCTGCTCCAGGAGCACATAGGTTAAAGATTAATCTAGAATTAACTAAGTATTCTTATGATGCTATACCAGATAAGAATTTTATTCAACTCTTATCTGTCAAAAATGGCACAATACAACGTCAAGTTAAAGCAGCTAATTATTCATTAATAGAAAAGACTCTTGCTAGTAGAACATATGATGAATCTGGCGATTATATTGTAGATAATTTTGATATTGATCTTCGTGAATATTATCAGAAGGATGGGAATTTAGGAATTTATTCTTTGGGAATAGATGAAACCGTCAATGGTCTATCTCCATCTGAAGCCAGTAAAAAATTGATCGCATCCATCGGACCAGGTAAGGCATATATTCGTGGATACGAAATCATAAACAAGGAAACCAAATATTTAGAATTAGATAAGGCAAGGGAAACATTAACACGAGATAATGTTAGTATTAAATCTACTGGATTAGCAAAGTTTACCATTAGTAATGTATACAATACTTTACCATTGAATGCTGATGGTGCAGATCTTACGGCATACCCAACAGTATATTTGAATTCTGTTCCTAATGATGGTACTATTGGATCTAATGATACAGAGGAAGCACTTGATTATTTACAAACTATTGATAGAAGGGGTCTTACCTTTGATAAAGATTATGGTATTAAAACCATTTATGTAGAATCTTCTATTGGATTGGGTACTATAGATGAGACTAGTATTGAAGCTAATACTCCATCTAATATGGCAGATTTGAAGACATTGTGGTTTATACAATCAAGAACTAATGCTGGTGCAGTATCTACAGTTGAAACAGTAAAAACAATTTCCTTCGCTAAAGTAACTAGGCCAGAAGTTGGTGATGTTAATGCTCAATATTTGCAATTAACTCTTTATGGTAGAAAAGACTTTTTAGATGATCTCTTTATTGAGTATGATGATAATATTGGAACTAGGAGGAGACTGCTATACAATTCACTTGCTAATGCACAGCAAGAGACTGACGAAGTAGGTCATATTGTTGATTATAATCAAACTATTACACCTCTTATTGGTGTAATGAAACCAAAGGATTTTAGTGCTGTTAAGAGAGCCGATGGTTTTAATCAAGATACAGACATTATTTACTCTAAAGGAAGACTTGCTGACGGAAGTCAATTATATAATGGAATTTTCTCTTTATCCTATTTCAACCCAGTATTCTTTACTAAACTATTAGTAGATTCTGATATTTCTTCTGATTTTACTTCAGGTAAGTATATTACTGGATCATCTAGTGGTGCATATGGAGTAATCGAAGGTGATTCTAATGGTTATCTTTCTTCTGGCAAGAGTCTTTTTGTAAAGACATTATCTGGTACTTTTGAGTCTGGAGAAACAATTTATAGTGAAGATGGTGGAATTCTACGTATTGCACAAGAAAATACGATTTCACATTTTGTTGTTTCCAGACAAGGAACAGGGTACACAGTAGATGCAAAAATGTCTGTCAATGGCATTTCTTTTGAACCAACTGATATCTTTATTGGTATTAATGGTGGAACTGTATACAAAGCAGAAATTAAGAATCGTGATGCAGTTAATGTAGTATATTCAAATCCACCAACTATTGATGTTAGTGGTACTAATACTATCCCTGTAAATATCATTCCGGTGTTGTTTAAGAATACAGTAACTACATATTCAGCACAGAATGTTAAGTCGATGTATTCCACTTTTGGATCATCTAATATTTTCACTGCTGATGTGGAAATGACTAATACAGATTATGCGTCTACCATTGCTGTAACTGAATATACATTCTCCGGCACTAAAGGATATAGGTATATTGAATGTAATGGTTTTGGTATTAATATACCAGATCTTATTCAGGGTGATATTATTCAGTTTAACGACACGACTGGTCGTGTTAATAAGTTTGTAGTTGAGCATGTAACTAATGCCGAAGGTGCTAATAAGTCAAGAATTTATTTCAATGGAGCATTACCAGATAGCATAACAGCAGAATCTGTTGTTAAAATGCGTCCTATTGTAAAGGATACTGCTAGTTCGACACTGTTGTACCCAACAGGAAGTAAAGAAGTTAGTAGTTTGATTAAAAATTCTGAAGATACTAGAATTAAGTATTATATTAGAAGGGATTTTATTACTAGTGGTACTGATACTGGAGGAAATATTACTTTTGTTGCTCAACTTGGTTTTGGTACACAAAGATTTGCAGAGTATAACGAGAAGGATTTCTTAATTACTGTTCTTGATAAGGGTAATTCCAATACTGTAAGTACAGGAGATATTATTTACGTTTCTCCTGATTTTGTAGAAACTAAAAATGTTGCTGATGATACTTCTGGTTTGTCTTCAGGAAGTATTACATTAACATTCCCATCTAATTATTTTGGCACAAATGTTACTAGTTTCCCCAAATTAAAGTTAACTGCTACGATTGAAGTAAGTAAAGCAAGGCCAAAAGTAAAAACTGTTGTTAACAATAAGAGAATTGTTATTACAGCTGGTGGCGATAAGGTTGTTCCTTTACGTGGTATTGATTATGATAATGATAGTACAGAGTCATACACATATTCTGATGCATTTAAGATTAAGTATGTTTATGAAGGAACTAGTCAAACATCACCAACTGTAGATGTAAATGGTAATTTAATTGTTGGATCAGATATAACTCATAAGTTTACATTTGATGATGGTCAGAGAGATACTTTTTATGATGTTTCTCGACTTGTATTAAAACCAGGATTCACTGCACCGAGTGGTATTCTTGTAGTTGCTTTTGATTACTTTGAACATTCACAAGGAGATTTCTGCACCATTGATTCTTATGTACATGAAGATGGTGTTGTTGCTGATGAAGTTCCTAACTTCAATTCAAATGTTCATGGTATAGTCAGCTTGAGGAATGTTTTAGATTTCCGTCCTAAAGTAGATTATAATTCAGTTATTACTGGTTTTCAAGATATTTCTTTATTATCTCAAGCAGAAT
>Ga0206682_10001858_pt1 | contig 20060 bp, 13 predicted proteins | sample M240m12015metaG_FD_155444 | JGI IMG/M metagenome (GOLD analysis project Ga0206682, IMG submission 155444) | Ammonia-oxidizing marine archaeal communities from Monterey Bay, California, United States - M2 40m 12015 | ecosystem: Environmental > Aquatic > Marine > Intertidal zone | place: USA...
ACCGCGGCCCCGGCCGCCGGCCCGCGCCTCGACCGCCCTGGGCCCCCCGCCCCGGCGGCGATTGCGATTACGATTACGACGCCGATTACGCCGCGACGGATTACGCGTCGCCCGATTACGAATCGGGGAAACCCGGCGTCCCCCCCGCGCTCGCTCGGTGCGGCGCGGCGGCGCGCGCGCTCGAGTTGGGGTGCGAGGACGCCTTCGTGCGGGTCGCGCGCGGCGTGCGCCGCGGGGACATCGCGCCCGAGGACGCGGCGGCGAAGTTCGAGTCGGTGGCGCGGGGGTGCGAGGCGAAGCTGGAGGCGCTCGTCGCGAAGTGCGCGGACGCGTTCGCTCCGCACGACGACGACGACGACACGCGTTCGAGTTCTGACGACGCGACGAAGAAAGCGTGCGACGCGGCGGCGGCGGCGATGGAGATGCCCTGCGTGGACGAGCCCGCCGGCGCCATGCGGGCGCTCGAGGCTGGCGCGATGAGCGCCGAGACGGCGGCGCGCACCCTCGGCGAGTCGGCGGTTTCGTGCGCCGACGCGGCCGCGGCGGCGGAGACGGCGTGCGCGCTGTGACGTAGACGACGTAGACGACGTAGACGACGTAGACGACGTAGACGACGTAGACGACGTAGATGACGCGCGGACGATTTCGCGTCGCGCGTCGTTTGAGCGAGAACGCGAGTAGACTATCGCGTTTGTGTGCGTGATGAAAACAAAACGGCCTAAACGGGCGCGAAAACGACTCTTCCCTTTAGTGCACGGCGTTGACGACGAGTTTCCTGGACTTGATCGGCGCCCAGATCCATCGTTTGTAGTACACCGCCTGCACGGCGACGAGAGCCATGGCGAACATGAACTTGGCGCCCATGAGCTTGCGGTCATCCGCCTCGGGCTCCGCCGCCCACGCCAGGAAGGTGGTCACGTCCTTCGCCATCTGCGTCTCCGTCGCGGGCGTCCCGTCGTCGTACTCGACGCCGCCGTCCACGAGCATTTTAGGCATGGCGATCGCGCCGCCCGGGAAGTACGGGTTGTAGTGCAGGCCCTCGCGGATGTTGATCCCCGCGGGCGCCTCGCGATACCCGAGCAAAAGCGAAAAGACGTAATTCTGGCCGTCGTGGCGAGCCTTCGTGATGAGCGACAAGTCGGGAGGGTACGCGCCGTTGTTGGCGTACCGCGCGCCCTCCTCGTTGGCGTACGGCGCGGGGAGCTTGTCGGAGAGCTTGCCGGGGCGGTCGAACATCTCGCCGGTGTCGTCGGGGCCGTCCGGGACCTACGCGGTGAACGACGGGCGATTTGGAATCGTTTACGTGTTCGGTTCGAGAGATGTCAGTTTCGTCAAAGTGAGAACGCGCGCGCTCGGGGTGGTTCGGGAAACGAAAAAACAAAAAAAAACTGTGTCCAAAAACCTGTATGCCCGCGCAGTCTCGAAAAATCGAGCGATTGAAAAAGATCTTCTCGCCGTTGTTTCCCAACGGGACACGTTCGGTTCGCGACCGGGACGCGGGATCGCGCCCGATCGCGACGCTCCGTAGCCGTCGGCGCGACGCGCGGACGCGTCCGCGAGGACACGATCGTCGTGAAAACGCTCGAGCAGAAAGCCCGTGAAAGCCGTGGCCGATTCGCGTTTCATTCGCGGACGCGTACCTCGATCTCCTCCGCCATAAGTTTGACCTCGTCCTCGGTGTACGCCACGCCCACGAGGTTGCGGTACGCCACGAGGTTGAGCGAGTGGCACGCCGCGCACACCTGCTGGTACACCTGGTGCCCGCGGCGGATGCTCGCGTGGTCGTACGAGTCGAACATGCCCTCGTGCGGCCACGGGTACTGCGCGCTGTGCAGGCCGTGTTCCGCCTCGTCCGCGAGCGCCACGCCCGCGACGCCCAGCAGCGCGAAGCTGCTGAACCCCATCGCGGCGAACCCCTGGCTGGGCGCCCAGTGTGCGCCGGTCGGCTCGGCGCCGGCGGCCGCGGGGCGCGCCGCGGCCGCGGCGGCCGCGCGCGCCGCGCGCGACAGCTGGTGAGCGAAGCGGAACATCGTCCGTGTGTCGCGCACGTCGACAATGCCGCCGCGCGCGAACGTGATCGGGGTCTCATCATCGTCATCATCGCGAGACTCGACGGGTGACCTGCGAGCTGCGACTGGCACCGCCTGAGGTTCGCAGCCGTGAGACGCCGATTGATGAGAAAAATGTTTGGAAACAGTCGACAGTTTGTTTTTAAGAACATTACGTTCGCTCTCGGCGCCGCGCGTCGCGGGCAACCCGAACCGCGCGCGCGTTCGTCGACCCGCCGCGAGCTCTTCGTGACCGACGACGTGTTTTATGAAGCACCACGTGCGCGTTCGCGGCGTTCGCGAACGACCGGCCTACCGTACACGCGTCGTCCGTCCGGAACGCAAACGTCGAAACATTAAAACCCGCTGGTGGTGTCCAGCAGGCGGTTGCTCTCCGCGCACGCCGCGCACCACCCGAGCGGGTGTTGACCGAGCTCAGCCTGCCGCACCGGATCGATCAGGAACGCGTCCGGTTTCAAGCCGCTCGCCTCAGCCGCTTCCAGCGCCTTCGACGTGTCGCTTTTGCACAGAGGACACACGCCCCGCCGCACCGCCTCCGCCGCCTCCGGCCACGATCCGCCGTTGCCGAAGTTTCTCGCCGTCGTCCCATCACGCACGTCCGCTAACACGCTCTGGAACCCCTCGTTCTTGGCCTTCTCCCGGCCCTTTCTGAGTCTGCTCGCCAGCGCCTCCGCGCCGCTTGGGCCCTTGCCGCCCTCGGGCTCGGGCTTCTTCTTGAACGGGTTGCGGAAAGGAGCCATGGCGACCGCGGGCGCGCTCGTCGGGGACGCGCGATGGACGACGGGACGACCCATCTTTCCGCGCGACGACGCGCGCTTCAGGCGAAGCGCGCCCGCGCTGAGCGCCGAGGCGCGCGCGGCGAGCGCGTCGCTCGCGGCCGCGGCAGGCATCTCTCTTCTCGTGGAAAGGGCGTCTTCCGACTCGACGGCTGACCTGTGCCGAGCCTCGCGTGCCTCGAAGTGACGCCGCGCGAAGCGATGGTGCTCGCCTTCCACGATACAAGTGGCATCGCGAATCTCGAATCGCGTCGATTTTCACAGATCGTGAGTCGCGCGCGCTCGACCGGCAGAGGCTCGTTCAGCCTCGAGCGGGGGAAATTTTTGTGACGCGGCCTGCTCAGAGCTTCTCACCAAAAGCAGATGGATTGTGCTTGAAATCGCGCGATCCGACCACGCGCTTCGGCAGAGCACGGGTCGCGAGGTCCTCCTCCCCGCCGACCGGGTTCGAGCTGCGGTTCTGGAGTCGCGCGCGAGCCCTTCGCGAAGGACTGCCCGTCGCGACCGACCCCGCGCGATTCCCACGGCCGCGCGATGGCGCGCGCGCGTTCGCCCCGTTCGATGCGACACCACGCCGCGGCCCGCGCGTCGGCGCTCGTCCTGCTGCTGGCGTCCGCGTGCACGCCCGCGCTCGCCAAGGTGGAGCAGGGCACGCTCAAGATCGACTCCGTGACCACCGAGCAGCTCATCGGCAAGTTCGGGGTGGCGGAGTCGGGCGACGTGCAGCTCAAGCTCACGACGAGCCGCGACGGGTGGGAGCGGGGGCGGCACGAGCTGCACGTGCTTTTTTTCCACGACGATAATTACCGGAAGTGGGAGAAGAGCATCCAAGCCGGCTCGCTGTGCCGCGACCGGAACAAGATAGCGGACATCGAGCACAAGGTGGACTTACCGCACGAGCACGCGACGCACCAAGGGCACGGGTGGGAGTATTTCGTGGACCCGGAGACGGGGAAATCCTATCGCGTCAACTCGGACACGGGCGAGAGCGAGTGGAATTCGCCGCACAACGCGACGCGCATGCGGGAAGAGGGCCCCGTGAACCGCATCCACCACCGCGAGACAGTGTTCTCCACGAAGCTGGAGCACCACTACCCTTCACGCGGGCGCGATCGCGGTGTCAAAGTCGCGAAGGCCACGCACTGGTACGTCGTCGTGAGCGATTGCGCTTTGGAGTTTTACGAAGCGCATCCGCCGCCCATGCGATACGAGCTCACCATGTTCAACGGCGGGTCGCACCTGCCCTCCGACCTGAACGGCATGGGCGTGCTGTACTTCTTCGCGCTGCTCGCGCTGTTACTCGGCGCGGGCCCGGCGTTCGCGAGCGCCCGAAGTCAGTACGCGAGACTGGGCAGAGTGCACGTGTTGGTGGCGCTGCTAGGCGCGGCGTACGCCGCGCAGACGCTGAGTTTCTTCCTCGAGTTGTGGCACCTCGCCGTGTTCGCGCGCGACGGCAAAGGTTTGCAGTGGCGGCACACGTTCGTCGCCGCCGACTTCGCGGCGGAGGTGAGCCAGGGCTTCAGCGAGTTCGTCGTCGCCGCGCTCTTGCTGTTCCTGGCGTGCGGCTGGACCACCGTTTCCGTAGGGTCAGTAGGCGCGCGCCTCCTCAACTCGCTCGAGAGCGGCGGCGCCGTCTCGGACGAACCCTCGCGCGCCGCCGCGGGCCGCGCCGGGGACGCGCGCCGCGCGACGCGGGACTTCAAGGATGGCGTCGTGGCGGTGGTCAAGACCGCGCTGCATTTGGACGAGGACAACCCGGAAGTGAAGCGCCGCGTCGCGAGTGTCACGCGCGCGTTACAGCAGCCCGCGCGTCTGGTCGGGGTGGCGGGCGCCGGCGCGGCGCGCGCCGGGGCGGGCGTTGCCGGGAGCAACTTCGGCGGCGCCTCTTCGGCGGCGTCTTCGACCGGCGGAGCGTTTTTCGGCGGGCGCGTCGACGCGGGCGGCGCGTTTCTGTTCGCGTTCGCGGCGGTCACCGCGTACCTGGAGATGGCGTCGCGGCGGTTCACGGATGACTTCTCCGCGTTCCACGACCACGAGCACTGGCCCGGGTACTGCCTGGTCGTTTTAAGGCTCTGTCTGCTCACGCTGTTCCTGGTGGGGGGGAACGCAACGATCGCGGCGGCGGAGTCGCGCGACCCGGACGCCGCCGTTTTCTTAAAAAAGCTGCGCGCCATCGGCGGCGCGTGGCTGGCGGCGTTTCCGTTTCTGGTGTGCACGGCGTGGTGCGCGCCGGCGTCTTTCCGGCACAGGTACGTGGTGGGCGGTCTGGCCGTCCTGCAGACAGCCGCGATCCTCGCTTTGGCGTACCTAAGCCTCGGCTCGGAGCGGTTCCTGGCGCTCTCCACCGTGGCGCCGAAGCGCGCGTCGGCGGCGGGCTCCGTCGCGGGGACGCGCGGCGTCGCCAGCAAGCTCGCCGTGGACTAGTCGACGAGTCGCGCCTTTTCACGCGCGCGAAACGTAGCTACGGTATGTTTCGAAACACACTTCTTCTACGCTACGTACGTAAAAGAAAGCTCGCCATCGACGAAAACGTACTCGTGATGGCAAAAAGAAAACGTCGCGGATCTATCGTACGTAGTCACTAACCTTAACTCATAACGACTACGTCTCGGGTTCGGGTTCGGCGTCGAGGCCGAACTCGGCGATTTCCACGGCGAAGCGCGCGTCTTCCGGCTGTTTCAGGAACGTCACACCGAAGTCCTCGTCGTCGCCGAAAATACTTTTCGGCGATTGTTTGTCATTCGTGTCATCATTCGTGTCCTTCGTCCTGAACCTCCCCAAAGGCTCGTCGGGGGTTTCCAGACCCTCGCTCTCCACGTCCATGTACTCCTCCGCGGTTTGCGCGACGAGTTTCACGAACCCGTACACGCCGCGCATCTTCCCGCGCGGCGTTCGGAGCGGACACGCCGAGGCGTACTCGAACGTCTGACCGGGAAGCAGCACGGGCTGCTGGCCGATCACGCCTTGGCCGTTGACCGTCTCGACGACACCACGCTCGTCCGTGATGACCCATTCGCGGTCGATGAGCTGCACGACGGCGGCGCTCTCGTTTTTTATGACGACGGCGTAGGAAAAAAAGTACGCGCCGTTTTCGGGGTCGGAGCGCTCCGGCACGAAGCTCGAGCGCGCGCGCACGCGCACGCCGTCCGTGACTCGGTCCGAGTCTACGCGCATCTTCGGAGGGGTGAGTGACCGCACGAGGTCGCGCAGACGCGCCGCCTCCGCGTAGTCCTCAACCGCCACGGCGTCCGAAAGCCGCGCGCTCGCGGCGAGCAGCGCGTCGCCCTCGCGCGTCGCGCGGAGCTCGTCGCGGAGAGTCGCGGCGAGCGCGAAATCCTCCGCCGCGACGGCGGCGGCCATCGAGCGCTCCAGGCGGCCCAAGGCTGCCTTCGTTGAGGCGGACGTCCCCGGGGACGGGCGAGACCGGGGGTCGGAGGGAACCTCACCGGGGGTGTCGGAGGCGTCCCCGCCGGCGTGCGCGCGCGTCCCGAGCGCCCGGAGGCGGCGGGACGGACCGCGAGAGAGGCGCACGGGAATGACGACGGACGTCGCGTTTTTACCCAACGTGTTGGGTAAAAAGGGTACGCCGCCTCTGGACGCCCTGTTTCGCGCCGGATTCGTCGGCGCCGTGAACGCCGCGGCGCCGACGGCGGTGACGAACAGACACCGAGACATGCTTCGTCTTTCTCGTCGCGCTCGCGGTGCGCGTCCCGCAGTTCTCAACGCGCACCACGATCGGGGATGTGCTTTTTCCCGAGATTCAGTGTCGAAATCGATCCGCGTCATCGTTTCGGCAGGTGCTGACCTGTCCCAAATCGCGCCGCGCTCCTTCGTGGCGCACCCTCTCCGTCTCGAGCGCGCCGCTCGACCTCGAGCGATTCGCACGCCGCCCACGCGAAGATGCCCCCCGTCGCCCTCGTCGCCGCGAACGCGGTCGCGCTCCGCGCGGACGCGCGAGGCGCCCGGGCGCGGTCCCGGAGAGACCGCGCGACGATGCGTCACCGCGGGACCACCCCTCTTCCCGTCGACGCCGCGCGTCTCCGCCGCGCGGTCGCGACCGCCTCGAACGTCTCGGCCGAGGCGGCGGACGCCACCGATGCCGCGACCTCGGTGTCGCGGCGTGTCGTCGGCGCGGCCTCCCTGCTCGCGTCCCTGCTGAGCGGGCCCGCCGCGCCGGCGCTCGCGACGCCGCCGCGCGCGACGTTCCAGGTGGCGGAGAGCGACTTCAAGCCCCTGCCCGGCACGAAGCCTCCCATCATGTACGCGGACATCAAGGGCGGCGCCGGCGTGGAGGGCGGCGCCAAGGACGGCTCGCGCGTTGCCGTGCACTTCGACGTCAAGTTCCGCCGGATCACCATCGCGACGTCGCGGCAGGGCGCGGGCGTGACGGGCGGGACGCCCTACGGGTTCACCGTCGGCGTCCCGGCGGGGACGCCCGGCGGACCTTTCATCGCGTGCCTCAACGAAGGCATCAAAGGCATGGGCCCCGGTCAGTTCCGGCGCCTGATCGTCCCCCCGGAGTACGCCTACGGCGCGAACCAGGTGCAGGAGATCCCGCCTAACGCCACGCTCACCGTGGACGTCGAGCTCCTCAGCATCTCGGCGCGCGCGTAGACGACGCGCGGATGCGGAGAGGATCGAGGATCGATTTCACGTATAGCTAGGTAGACTGGATCTCATACGCTACTTTCGTACGAGGGTGACGACTACGAGCGGTACTAGCTACACGCGTTTGTCGTGTTTTATCCAATCTACGTACATATTATTACGAGACATACGCTCGGGGACTATGTATAACAGACTCTATCTGTGTGTTGCGCTTTTCCTAGCTACGAATACATAGTGTCAATGACGGCGACGTCGTTCGTACCGTACCGCCTCTCCGCGCGGTCGCACGCGCGAGGTCGTCCGCGTTTTCGCCACCGTCGCCCTACCCCCTTCCGACGATGTCCCGCACGAACGCGTCCGAGAACCGCTTGTCCCTGGTGAAGTCGCGCATGTGCAGGATGGGCACGCACCCCAGCGCGGCGACGGAGGGCCCCGAGCCGCTCGCCGCGTACTTCTTGGGCTCGAACGGCGCCAACAAAGATTCGCCCGCGTCGGTGCCCACCTTGTCCAGCACGCCTCGCAGCGCCGCCAGCGAGTTCATCTTCATGTACGGGCACGAAGCGCACCCGCCGTCCGCGGCGCACCCCTCGCCCCCCGCCGGGCCGGGCACGATCGTGAGCCCATCCAGAGCGCCGCCGAGCGAGGGCGACGCGCTCGTACTCGTAGCGGTCGTCGTCTGTTCGACGTTCGTCACGGCATCCGTCGACACCGGGAAGACGATCTCGCACTCCACGAGGCACGCGCCGTCCTCCGCCCGCGCTCGCGCGTCGCGCAGCCGCTCCCGCGCCGCGCGGACGATGGCGGTGACCATTCCGGTTTCCGTGCCGAGCACGAACGACAGACGCTCACCGGAGGGGAGTTTTCGACCGATCGCTTCGTCCACTTTCTCGATCACGAAATCCAGGATGTTCTTGGTCGATCCCACGACGCCCATGTCCCGCTCGCGCGCCGCGCGCGTCGCGAGTTTGAACATCTCGCCGGGAACTTCGAAGTGCGCGGTGACGTACGCGTCGCCGTAGTGCTTCTCCACCGCAGCGCACACGTCCCCGCCGAACATGTGGTGCACCACGCACGTGCCGTCCTGGTAGTAGCGCAGTCGCGGGAGCAGGGCCTTGATGGAACTCGCGGTGTGCTCGGGGTGCACCGCCCGCACCTCGTCGTCGCTCCACTCCGCCATCACGGCGAAGAGGTGCGCCAGGTTGCCGCCCATGTAGGTGTCCGGTCCGTAAAACACATTCACGCCCGGCACCTGCGCCGCCAGCTGCAGCACCGTCTGCACGACGTTGGAGGACGTGCACGTCACCGTGGGCACCACCGCGTTCGCGTTGGCCTTCGTGTCCAGTGCGGTGTTGATGTAGATGACGTGCGCGGCGGGCTCGCCGTCGGCGATGACCTCGCGCGCCGCGTCGAGGTAGGCGTAGTACGACTCGGACTGCGCCGCCTCCGCCAGCGAGCACCCGATGTCGTCGGCAGCCATGCGGTACACCTTCGCCTCGGTCTTCCCCGCGTCGTCAAGGATCGCGCGGACGTTCTCGGACATGAAGTCCACGCCCAGCACCGCGATCGCCTCGCACCCGGCGTCCACCATCTTCACGGCGGCATCCGCCATCACGAGCGAGTCCGAGATGAACACGTGCTCGTACTGTTTCCGCGCCGCCGCCAGGACGCCCTGCACCTGCGCGTCCATGTAGAAGTGCGCGACGATGCCGATTTTCTTCGCCCGCAACGTGTTCACCAGCTCGTCCACCATCGAGGGGTCGGGCTCCAAGTACTCCGCCTGCGTCTCCGCGAAGACGCCGTTCGCGACGACGCCGTCCGCGGAGACGACGAGCGAAGGGAACGGCGATTCGTTCACATTCGCGTCGTCTCTCGCGTCTCTCAAGCGCCTCGCCTGCTTCTTCGCCGTCTCCAGCATGTTCCGGAACCCGTTCGCGCGGCTGGTGGGCAGGTTCGCGGCGCCGACGCCGAGCGCGTCCACGATGGAAACCGGGACGTCCGCGATCGCGTCCGCGGTGAGCCCGGTGAGGCCCTTCGCGAGCACGCCGCAGAAGCCTCGGGTGATCTGCGCCTCGGCGGCGCCGCGCACGACCACGGTGCCGTCCGCCGCGAGCGTGAGGTCGATCCACGCCTCGCTCGCGCACCCCATGACGCGGTTCTGGAGCGCCTTGGCCTCGTCGGGGAGGTCCACCAAGTCCGCGCCGCACGCGATGAGCGCCTTGAGCCGGTCCGTCGCGTCGGGGACGCTCGCCACGGAGGCGATGGCGTCATCCAGCGACGAGAGGTTGGCGGTGCCGCCGGCAGCGACCGCGCGGGGGACGACGTTGACGCGTCGCGAGACGCGCCGGATCGCACGGAACCCCGCGATGGGCGCGACGGCGCGCGCGGAGGCGACGGAGGCGTGAGACATCGTGCGTGTCACGCGCCCGGAGGAGTGCGGACCACGCGACGGGCGGCGGCCGACAGATCTCGTGGATAACGCTCCCCGCCGGAGACGACGCGCGTCGACGTTTTCGACGCCCTTTGGCTTAATTTAATTCGCGAGAAGGTCGGAGGGAGTGATCAGCGAACCGGCGCCGCGACGTGAGTGACGATCGCGTTTGGTCGTTCGTGTGGTGAGGAGCGTCGTTAACGTGTCAGCGTGTCAAACGCGCGTCGTTAGACGACGCTCGGTCGCGAACGCGATCGTTCCACTCTGAATATATTCCACTCCGATACTTTCGGTGTACGACGCGCGTAGTCGCCTTCGCGTTCGGCGTTACGCCGCGTCCTCCTCCTTCTTGCGCGGGTCGGTGACCGGCATGGAGAACGCGCTGTTCCTCCCGAACGGGTTCACGCCACCCACCGTGGTCCCGAACACGTCCGCGTCCGGGTACACCCCGCGGTCGACCCGATGCGAGTACACCGTGCACCCCGATCCGAGCGCCGTCGGCGCGCGTTCAGCCAGAACCGCCGCCGCCGGCCGCCCGCCGCCCCCGGGCGCGTCGAGCGCGTGCCCGTTCCTCAGCCTCGCGGCGTCCACCAGGCCCTTGGGCTTCCGCAACGTCTCGCTCGCGAACGTCGCGTCGCGCGCGCTCGGCGGGATGTACACGCCGTCCTGCGTGTACATCACGCGCGCGCCGAGAGGCGCGTCGACGCGACGATGATCCATCGCCGATGATCGATCTACGTCGTAATCGCTCCGGGTTACGCTCGCGACGCCGCGCTCGCCGTGGGACCCCATCGCGTGGTCGTTGGGGCGCGCGGGCGGCTCCACGGAAGCCTCGGCGACCATCCGCGCCAACGCCGCCGCGCGTCTCGGCCCGACGGCCTCGCCGAAATCGAACGGCGCGCCGGGCGACGCCGCCGCCGGGTCGGCGTGCGACGTCTTGGCGTCGCTGGTCCACGCGCCCGATTCGAGTCGCTCGGAATGCGCGACGACGCGGTCGTGCGTCTTGGCGGGGGAGCGCCGATCGATGACGGTCCGCGCCGGGCGCGCGCCGGTCACGCTCGCGTCGACCCGCGGCTCCCGGAGCTCCTCGACCCACGGCTTGTACCGAAACACGCCGGTGTCCGCCTCGAGCTGCCTCTCCTCGACCCAGTTGCCGACCAACGTGGCGTGCAAATCTTTGGACCGCGCCGTGTTGTACCCCGCGAAGTCCTCCACGGGGGGGACGCTCGGGCCGACTTCCATCGCGGCTCGCGGCGGAGTTGCGGCGGTGCGCTTCGGGAAGGAAGCGGCCGACGAGCGCGCGGCGCGGAGTGCCAGGGGCTGGGGGGAGACGACGCGTCGGGGGGAACGACCGAAAACAGAATGCGGAGAATTCGCCCGAAAAGGAAAAAAAGCTTTTTTTGCGCGTCACACTCGAGTCTCGACGACATGATGAAGTTTTATGAGACTGCATGCACATAGCTATTCCAATCATTCATCACGCCTCGGGCTCCTTCCCCGTCGCTTTCCCGTCGCCCCCCCACATCGGCCGCCCGTCCTCCGCGGCCCGCTCCAGCGGCGCGGTCGTCTTCTTCACGCGCCGCCCGTCTTTTTCCCTGACTGCCGCGCCTCTCGCGCCGCCCGACTTCTCCTCCGCCCCGGAGAGCTTGACCCACGTCGACGCGCCGGCGTCGCGCGCCTCGTGCTTCTTGCGCTTCCAAAACGCGCCGGCGTCGCGCGCGCCCTCCGCCGGTCGCTCGTCCGCCTTCCCGCCTTGGTTCGATCGAGCGCCTTTTTCTTTTCCGTGTCCGCCTCTGTTACTGCCGCGGCCCGCCCACGGCGCGGTTCCGTCCCGCGCGTCCCGCCGCGCGCCGCCGGTCATGGGCCCCACCAGGATGACGTTTTTGATGGACTCTGTGACGCCCAGGATCTTGAACGGCAACAGCTCGCCCGCGGGGGGCTCGGGCGAGCCGCGAAACGGCCGCACGCACTGGTTCGGCAGGAACGCGACGAGGCCCGCGATGCCGACGGCGTACCCCCCGTTCACGGCGTTCAGCACGCGTCCTTTGACGTGCGTCCCGTGCCTGTAGTGCTGTAAGATTTCTCGCCACGCGCCTTCCGATCGCGCCGTTCGCGCGCGATCGGCGCCGCTCACCTCCATCTCCCCCATCGGGTTCTGCAGGTACCGCACGTACAGCTCGAGCCGGTCGCCGATCGCGGGTAAAGGTTCTTCCTTGAGCCGCGTGCCGATGCCTCTTCGCAGTTCCTTCTCGTGGAACATCGACGGGCTCTTGAACCCGATGTCCACGGTGTAGAACCCGTCTTCGTTGCGAGACTCGACGCGACCGTAGATGACTTTGTTCTGCAGATGCGGCAACGACGCGTTGTCCGTGCGCAGGATGCGGCGGCCGAACGCGCCGAACCGGTCGAAGGTGAGCCTCCGCAGGCCGTGGCGCAGCGGACCCATGGCTGGGGGTGTCGTGCGCGTCGCGCGGTCCCTGGAAACCTGCCACGCGCGCCCGCGACCGCCGGATCGCGCCGATGAGAGTGACCGGGGAGGGGTTTTGGTTGGACGACGTTTGCCCACCGGGCGCGAGCAGCGATGCGCGCGTCATCCCCCGGCTCATCGCCCGCGGCGGATCTGCGATGCGGGGCGTCGATAAAGTACACTCCCGAAACGACGCGCTCGTCACAGTGGGTGGGCGCGCGGAGATCGCGATGTCCGCCACCTCGCTCGTGGCCGCTCGCGCGACGACCGACGCATGCGGTGCGCTCCGCGCGCGCTCGAGCGCGAGCCTCGGGTGCCACGCGTCGCGCGGACCCGCCACCGCCCCGACCGCCCCCGCCCGGGGATTCGCGTACGCGTCGTGCTCCCGGGATTCGCGACACCACGATCGGCGCGGGGCGCGCGCGTCGGTTCTTCCCCGCCGCGCCGCCGTCCGCGCGCGCGCGAAGGAGGCGTCGGGGGACGAACTCGAGCTCGACCTGGTGTGGGACGCGTCGCACCCGAAGTACCTGCAGTTCACGGGCGGGAGCGTGGACGAGAGCGACTCGAGCGACGACGAGGATGACCGGCGTCACGACGCGAAAAAAGACGACGCCGAGACGACGGCGACGCGAAACGACGCGAGCGGCGCGCCTTCCTCTATCGCCTCGATCGCCGCAGCCGCGGTGTCTTCCCGCCGCCGCGGGAGCGCGCCGAGTTCGTGGGAGCAGAGCAAGCTGCAGAGGCGGCTCGGGGGCGTTGGCGGCGGCGAGCACGAAGAGTCTCCAAAGGATGAAGAGTCTCCAAATTCGGGATTCTCCGGCCCGGCGTGGGCCGCCGACGCCGACGCCGCGCGCGCGCGCGACGTCCGCGTCTCCCGCGGGTACGAGTGGTCCGAGGGCGACCCCGTGTGGGACATCATCTGCACGCTCGCGAAGAAGGATGCGGCGTCGGAGCCGCTCCTGTCCTCGTACATGTACATGAGCGTCCTGAGCCACGACACGTTGGAGCAGGCGGTGAGCTTCGTGTTGGCCAATCGCCTCGCCGACTCCACGCTGTTGCCGACGCAGCTCATGGAGATCTTCAACTCGGTTCTGTTCGCGGACGACGACGAGGGCGTCTTCGTGCGCTCGGCTTTGCGAGCGGACATACGAGCCATTCGCGACCGCGACCCCGCGTGCGCGTCGTACGTCCACGCGCTGCTGTACTTGAAAGGGTTCCACGCCCTGCAGGCGCACCGGATCCAGCACGCGCTGTGGAACCGCGGGCAAAAGCTTTTGGCGCTGACGTTACAAGCGCGCATCAGCACGGTGTTCGCGGTGGATTTGCATCCCGCGGCGAGGCTGGGGAAGGGCATCCTGATCGACCACGGTACGGGCGTGGTCATCGGCGAGACTGCGGTCGTCGGGGACAACGTCTCCATTCTGCAGGGCGTCACTCTGGGCGGCACCGGCAAAGACGTCGGCGATCGCCACCCGAAGATTGGTAAAAACGTCCTCGTGGGCGCGCACTCCACCATCTTGGGGAACATCAAAATAGGCAAGGGCGCCATGATCGCCGCCGGGTCGCTCGTGCTTAAACCGGTCGCGCCGCACGTCACGGTCGCGGGCGCGCCCGCGCGCGAGGTGGGCCGGGGGGCCAAAAGCAGAGCGCCCGCGCTGGACATGAAACAGGAGCTCGAAGCGCGCGGCGCGAAGAGCGGCGGCGCTGCTCGCCTGGCGGAGGACGCGGACGCGTCGTCTGGAGGTCCGTCGAGCGCGACGGAGACGGCCGTCGGACCCAAAGACGGCGCCGTTCTCGGTGGCGGGATGAACACCGGGTCGCTCGCCGATCGCATCCCCGAGGGAGAGAGCTCGTGGTACATCTGACGCGAATCCTGTACGCGAATGTTTACGAATACAATGTATTTTGCGCTCTCGCGTGAAGTCAAAAACCTCCACGTGCCACGCGCGCTCGCGCGAATCGGCCGGCCGAACCACGAAAGCGAGGATCTGTTGGATAAGAAGCGCAAGCGGCTCGTCCGTGCCTCACTCGCGCTCGCGTCGGTCGAGAGGACTCACCGAGTCACACCGCGTCTCCACCCGCGGCTTCGTCGCGCACGTCCCGAGGGAGGCCCACGCGAAGGATGGCCACCGCGAGCGTCGCCGCGAGCGCGCGCGCCGCGCCCCGCGCCGTCGCGCCCGCGCGACTCGCGAAAAGCGCGGCTGCGTCTCGCACCCCGGCGACCGCGCGCCCCGTGCGCGGTCTCGGACTGGGCGTGCGCCCGGGCGCGCGCGGGCGCGCGCGCCGCGTCCCCCCCCGCGCCTCCTCCGACGCCGAGGCGGACACGACGACGAAGTCCTCGGACGAGGAGGTGATGTTCGACAGCTCGGCGCTCCCCGAGAACTTCTGCATCATCGAGGCTGGCAACCCCGGCACGGGCAAGGTTCGCGATTTCGCCAACCTCGACGCGACGGAACTGTTGAACAACATCGAGAGCAGGAAAAACAGAATCTTCATCATGCTTGAGGAGGTGCGGCGGCTGCGCGTGCAGGTGCAGCTGCGCACGAGGAGCGCGGACGAGCTCCCACCCGCGCCCGCGCGCGAGTACCCCTCCGTCGTTCCCGGGTTCCCTCGCATCACCGAGAACACGTTCAGCGACTACTACATCTACTGGGGCGCGTGCGTGGCGCTCATGCTGCTGTTCGGCGGTCTGATCGCGCCGCTGGCGGAGGTCAAGCTCGGCATTGGCGGCACGACGTACGAGGACTTCATCGCGAGCGTGCATCTGCCGAGGCAGCTCGCGCTGGTGGACCCCATCGTCGCCTCGTTCACCGGCGGCGCGGTGGGCTCCATCAGCGCGTTTTTCGCCATCGAGATCCAAAACTTCAAGGAGCAGGAGAAGAAGCTGTGCATGTACTGCAAGGGCACCGGGTACTTGCAGTGCGCGGAGTGCTGCACCAGCGCGTCGCCGGGCCGGCTGATCGACCCCGTGACGAACGCGCGGAGCTTCTGCGGCACATGCAGCGGCACGGCGAAGGTGATGTGCTCGTCGTGTCTGGCCACGGGGCGCGAGATCGTCACCGAGCACGACCGGCGGATCGACCCGTTCGACTGATTGATGAGACTGACTTTCTGACGAAATACGGCGCGGGCTACGTACGCGAACGTCGGCGCGTTCGTCAATCGTCTTCGTTTCGTGTGATGACACTCTCTGAAGTGTGTCTCGATTGTCGACGAGCGTGTCACCGCGCTCGTACGTAGAGTCGCGACGAACGTGACGTGTGTGATTCTTTGTCTTCGCGTCTATCTTACTATGGTATCCCGCCCCTTTTCGTTACGTCGCTCGTCTCACCTTCGCCCGAGCGCGTTCGGGAAGACGCACGCGGCGAGCGCCTCGAGCTGCGCCGCGCACGCGCCTTTCTGCACGTCGGGCATGTGCGTCTGGACGCACGCGCCGTACGCGCCCATCTGTGGGATCGGTCGAGCGGGTCGGGTCGTTCGGAAGACGCGTCAGAGGGTGGGTGCGTCGGGAGGCACGTCGACATCACGACGTCGCCGCTTCGTCGTCGCTCGAGAGTCGGCGCGCGGGACCGACCTGCGATTTACACCGCGTCGCGCTGGACGCTAGTCGCGCGGAGATAGCGGCGGTCTTCTCCGGCGTCGCCGCGCGCGCGCCGCTCATCGTCACCCCTCCACCGCGCGTGCGCGACAGTGACGGGTCGCGTCACACGATGGACGAAAACACGGATCACCGGCGGTTTCCCGGCTCGGGAAAAAAACGAGGCGATCTCGTGTGTGCTCATCCAGGGGCAAACAGTCGTGAAAAAGACGGAAAGGGCGAGAGATTTTGAGCCGGTCACAGCCACGACTCGAGCGTTCGCGTTGGCTCCACGGCCGCGAGCAGTGCGACGCGCGCACGGGGCGCGCCTTTCCTCTGCGTCTTAAGAGCGAACGGTTGCTCTCGCGCGATGCCTCCTTCGCGCCCCCCCGGTCGGGGTGTTCGGTCGCAGTACAACGGCCTGCACCCCGCGTCGCGCTCGTGGGGCATCGACTCGCCGTGCTGCGTGCGCTTCGAGCGGCGCACGCTGTCGTTCGCGCACGCGCTCGTGGGCACGGTGGTGTGCGTGGCGTGCGGGGTTCTGCCCAAGTTCTGGAACACCTACCTCGGGCACATCGGCCCCGCGTCGGTGATGTTCATCCTGAGCGAGCTCGAGCGCTTCCCCGGGCCCAACACCGTCGTGACCCAGGGCTGGACCGCCATCTTGGGCGGCGCCGGGTACCTGCTGTACGACCTGCTGTTCCACGGGTGCGGGCTGGACATGTCCTGCCACGGCCTGCGCGAGCAGCAGCACATCTCCGTCAACACGCTGCTGATCTGCATCGGCACGGACATGGTCGTGCACCGCTCGAGGTTCAGCGCGTCGCTCATCGGCCTCGGGTTCGCGCTCTTCGTCGGGCTGCACCCGCAGCCCAACAGCATGGGCATCTTGGTCCACCGCGCCGCCGGCGCCATGCTCGTGGTGTACGCCGTCGCGCGTCTGAGCGGCCGCTTCGACGTCTGCTCCAAGGCGCTGTACTACGCCGCGTACCTGTTCTTCTACGGGCAGAACGGGTTCATGGCGCTGTACGGCGGGAACCAGGGCGGGAGCGGCGAGGAGATGCCCGAGATGACTCCGACGCCGTCGGACGCCGAGAACGCCACGGGCGTCGTCGGCGGCGGCGCCGCCGTCGTCGAGGCGCGCATCAACGACACCGCGTACGTGCTCTTCGTGCTGTGCGCGGCGACGGTGATGAGCACGCTCACGGAGGCGATCGACTACGCGTTCGCGGAGGGCGTGCACCTAAGCAGGCTCGGCGCGGCGCTGATGGGGACCGGGAAGGATCTCGGGAAGGAGTTCGGCGGCGAGCGCGCCGGCGGCGCCGGCGTCGAGTTCGAGATGATCAAGCTGGTGGACGACTTCGAGGCGCGCGACAAGGGCCCGGAGCGGGAGTGACGACGACACGACGCGAGACGAAATATAATAACGCGTGACGAAATATAATAACGTGATACATATATTACGTTTCATTACAATAAAAACGGTTGTGTGGTCGTCATCTAGGAGGCGAACGTCGGGCTCGCGGCGCGCGCGGCTTGTTCAAACCCGCGGCGACGTCGCGTCGCGTCGTCTCGCGGCTCCGACGGCGGTTATTCGAGCGGGGGGCGCCACGGCGTACGCGGCGCCGTTCTTGTGTGCTCTTGGCCTCCCCCGAGGCGGACGCGCGCGTCCTCGTCACACCGAAGTGGCGTGACGTTCGTGATAGGTGTGTTGTGACGGGGGAAGGGTACGGCGCGTGGTTTTCACGCCTGGTCGGGCTTCTTGTAGACGTCGTTGTTCGCCTTGGGCTCCTGCGACTGGTAGTGCAGCTGCGACACCGCCGCGGGGTAGAGGCAGAGGGTGACGAGCAGATCTTCGAGGAGGTTGCCGTAGATGCCGTGCGACTCGCGCACTGTGGCGCGGAGCGCGGTGATCTGCATGACGTGGAACAGGAAGAAGGTCCAGCCGAGCCACGCCCACTGGCGGTTCTCGCCGGACGAGCACAACAGCGCGAACCAGAGGTAGAAGAAGAGGATGTTGCAGACAGCCTGCACCTTGGCGATGACCGCGCCGACGCCGAACTCAGACTCGCACGTCTTGAAGACGCCGATGAAGGGCGCGAAAACGGCGGTGGCGAGGCTCTGAACGCGCTCGGTCACGGTGTACCGCTGCGCGGCGGTAGCGTTGGCGGGACGCACGTTGAACAGGTCGGCGATGTCGAGCACGCCCGTGGACCACTGCGTGGCCTGGCAGATGTCGTCGTCGCCGGCGTCGATCTTAAGCGCGCGCCACACGGACGTGCACATGAAGCAGAGCATGAGCGTGAACGGCAAGCCGGCGACGATGGACACCGCCTGCACGGCGCCGAGCGCGTTTTGGCCCGACTTGTCGCCGACGATGAGCAGCGCGATGGCGACGAGGCCCTCGGTCCAGCACCAGAAGATCTTCTGCACGACGGGGGGCTTGGCCATGCCGTTGGCAGAGATTACGTCGTCGACGTACGACCCGGAGTCGGAAGAGGTGATGAAGTACAGCGTGATGCCGACGAGCAGAATCGTCCACAGGAACGTCTTCACCTCGCCGTAGGGGGACATGACGTCGAAGAGCTTGTCGTTGTTACCGCGGCAGGAGAGCAGGTAGTAGCCGTCGTTCGCGAGCGAGACGGCCGCCGCGCCGTTCACCGCGGTGGCGTTGGGGGCACCGCCGCCGTAGCCGAAGGCGGCGCAGTCGAGCGCGGTGCCGTCGGCGACGTACGTGCCGTCGGACAGCGCGAGCTCGGCGGCGCGCTGCATCTTGATGCCGAGCGAGCCCCAGACGCAGAGCCAGAGGAAGCCGAAGAGCGTGGGCGCGATGAACGCTCCGGTGATCACGGAGCGGAGCGTGCGGCCGCGCGAGATGCGCGCGATGAACATGCCCACGAAGGGCGCCCAAGAGACCCACCAGCCCCAGTAGAAGATGGTCCAGCCGTCCATAAACCAGCGGGCGTGCGAGCCGTAGACCGTGGCGGAGTCGTAGTCCTCCATGGTGGCATCGCTTCCGGCGAAAACAGCGTCCGCATCGTCATTGAAGGTCACGAGCGCGTTAGCCCTGGCCATGGCGTCGTACAGGGGCGACCCTCCGTTGCCGTCGGTGTCGGCGGTGCCCGCGAACATGTTCGCGGATGAGGAAAAGTCGTAGCCGAGCTGCTCGAACGCGTCCGTGCGGAAGCCCGTCTGAATCATGTAGTTGAGGTAGTGCCCGAAGGACTGCACGTACGAGTTGAGCAGGTACCAGGTGTTGTCCAGGAGCAGCGTCGCGAGGAGCGCGAAGAGCCCGAGCGAGAACGTGATGGTGGACAGGATCTGGATGCCCCTCTTCATCCCGAGGATGACGGAGATGTTGGCGACGATCGTCATGACGATGATGGTGTAGGTCTTGGCGTCGACGTCGGTCTTGATGTCGGAGTTGAGGCGCGCGCCGAACGCGGTGATCGCGTCCACGCCCAGGCCGAGCGACGTGCACACGCCGAAGGTGGTGCACGCGATGGCGATGGCATCGATGCAGTCGCCAATGGGCGAGAAGATGAGGTTGCCGAGGAGCGGGTAGAACGCGCTGCGCATCGTCAGGGGCATGTTCCAGCGGTAGCAGACGACGCCGAGGGTGATGGCGACGATGATGTAGGGCGCCCAGGCGTGGAAACCCCAGTGGTAGAAGGTCTGCATCATCGCGAGCTGCGCGCGGTCGTCGTCGTTGTACAGCGGCCCGCGGCCGGCGAGGTTGTGCTCGCCCCAGCCGCCGCGGTAATAGGACATGGGCTCGGCGACGCCGTACGTGTACACGCCGACGGCGATGCCGCAGGAGAAGAGCATGGAGAACCATGAGATGTTGTTGAACTCGGGCTTCTCGTGCGCCTTGCCCAGCTTGATGGAGCCATACTTAGAGAAGGCCACGTACAGAAGGAACACGACCCACACGTTCTGTTTTTTTTGGATCGATTTTTTAGTGAAAACGGTGTCACACAAGAAAAAGGTGGATCGTCAGTTTCGCGCTTCTGTTTGACGCCGACATTTTCGAGACTGGAAAACCGTGGTCCGTCACGTGACGGTTCGCGTCGAGGAAAAACGGGGTTCGAGACTCGAGAGGGGCACGTACGAAGGCGCCGATGAACAACCAGCC
>Ga0206682_10001861_pt1 | contig 20040 bp, 21 predicted proteins | sample M240m12015metaG_FD_155444 | JGI IMG/M metagenome (GOLD analysis project Ga0206682, IMG submission 155444) | Ammonia-oxidizing marine archaeal communities from Monterey Bay, California, United States - M2 40m 12015 | ecosystem: Environmental > Aquatic > Marine > Intertidal zone | place: USA...
GGGTGCGTCAGGGGTGCCTAGATTACACAGCAAAACGCCACGACGAGGCGAAGGTCCTTTGTGGTCGTAGTCGGTCTGGCCCTGATATTTCATTGATCGCTCCTGAGTGCGGTGGTTGCGCTAAATCCGAGACCATACGGCAAGCGCATCGGATCAACAAATGTTATTCATGCAGATACCGCCGATATACGGGACACAGGGGCGGCTGGATGAACTCTGCTCAGGTGCTTTGGGGTTAGATAAGTTTCTTAGTTAGCGCCAGCACTACTCCGGAAAACGCTTCTGCGTTAGAGATAATCTGGTTGATTTTGGTATTTCTATTCTCTGCTGACTGGACGATCTTTAAGAGTTTGCCTAATGCTTTGACATCGGCGGGCCGAGGTAAAAGTTCTTTTACCTCTGTGTCGGTCATGCTGGTGAGTGAGGAGACCTTGGAAGCCAATATTTCATCTGTTGCATCGGCGCTGCGCTCAGCTACCTGATCTACGTCTATGTCGAATTGATCCCAGTCTATAGTCATTTTATTCATCCTTGATGTATATGATCGTGATTAAGCGTTTTATATGGAATTACGCAGCGCATTGATTTTCTGAAGGTACTGTTCGCCCTTGGCTACTTTTCCTTCAATTTCCTGAGAGCTTTGCAGAAGATCGGCGACGATAGCGTCTGTTGAGTCTATTAGTTGAGTGACCTCATCACTGCTAACGCCGACCATTTCAAGGTATCGATCACGATTTTCGACCACCTTGGAGGCTGAGAGCAAAAAGCCGGTAATACTATTGTTAATCGCCTTTGCTTGAGCGAAATCGGCCGTTAGCTTGGCTTCTATGCGTTGTTCCAAAATCTCTAGGGGCTGAATTAATTCCACGCGTTTTTGATTGATTGTCTGCTGCAATGTGGGACTCGTTTTAAGAATAAATTTAAGCCGGTCCGGCTTATTGCCAGTGGCCACTACCTGATCCCATACCCAGGCAATCGCCGGCTCCGCAAAAAACTGATTGGCAAATTCTGGCACCCATTCATGTTGTATAAACTCATCAATATCCTGTTTTTTGCGATCGAAGTAGCGGTGTAGCAATGTCAGATTGGATTGTTCAATGGCCGAGATGCGATTGCCAAGCTGTGCCGACAGTTCTGGCGCCTCGGGAGGGATAGAGACGCAGGCCATCATCATTAGACTGATTGTTAAAAGGCCAAGTTGGCGGATTTTTTTGAATAGGTACATGGGTGATTTCTCATTCCTTGAGTGACTTGACTGAATAGCGCAGTGATAATTTTGGCGTTTTAGTCTGTACCAAGTGTTACGCGTTGCGCTTAGAGGCAATCACTAATAATTTTTTGCGATAGGTTCTTATCGAGTGGTCTTTGAGAAGTTTAAGCCAGGGCAATTTTTTAATCACAAGCCCCTTAATGCGACGGAATAGGCTCACCGGATAGAGTAACTCCACCTCGCTGTAGTCTGCTGTTGCGCAGTTGGTCATGTAGCGCATATTACCGGCATGCAGATAACCGCTAACCTTGTTGAGCAAGAAGGCTCGAGTTGGTTTACCTATATAGGGAATCCACTGTGCCAACCAACCAACTACTGTAATGATCTCATCTCCCGGTGGCAGCATAGTGACGCAGTCTGCGGCATTAACTAGACGATAGATGGGCGCTTTGATATCAGTTATCCAGTGTTCATCGCCTACTCTGGGTGACCCGAAGGTATAGCAGGCTGCAATGCCGCCGAGAGGGTGGGTCATTTTTTTTGCCGCGACTGTGGCCAGCGCGCCACCGAGGCTATGCCCAGTGATATAAAGAGGCAGATCTTTGAGGTCATCCCTATCGAGTCGGTTTTGAATATCCAGCGCAACTTCATGATAGGCATCATTAAATCCCGAGTGGATATTACCGCCGCTGGGGCAAGCTACTGCTATGGCGCGGGCATCGGCTCTTATATCTCTGATACTACTGGCCTCGGTTCCTCTAAAAGCCAGGACTGCAAAATCGCTATTGGCGACAATGATGGCTTGAGTGCCGTTACTATCGAAGGTTTCAACCAGCTCTAGGCTGAGCAATGTCAGGTTGGCGGCTAAATCTGCCGTTTCTTTTTCATGGTCATAGCCAACAAGATCGATCAGTTTTGTGAGGGCCGACTTACTGTTTTGGCCGGTAAGTTTTTTTATAGCCTTCAGGAAATAGTCTTTCTGTGAGTCATCTGGAAATAGTGGGTTGAAGCGAAGGTAGGACAGCTCTGCAATACATGACATAAGCCAACTGGTCCTGTCGCTATAGGCTTTGCGATAGGCCGGAAGTTTTTTGTTAAGTAAGCTACCTATTTCATCTATATCGCTTTGGGATTGTGCCAGCACTGTGGTCATATTTTTCCCTCCAAATTATTGTTATTGAATTATCTCGTTTCAGTAACAGTAGTTTGGATGCAGGGTATTGCCACATTAAAAGCTGACCACCAACCCCCACAGCGCTATAATGCGCGCCTTTCAATAAGCCCAGAAACCCCAATGACTGAATCTGTCTCACAGCGCCGTACCTTTGCGATTATCTCCCACCCGGATGCGGGCAAGACCACGATTACTGAAAAGCTCCTGCTGCTCGGCAATTTGATTCAGGTAGCGGGTACGGTTAAGGGCCGCAAGAGCGATCGCCATGCCACATCTGACTGGATGGCTATGGAAAAAGAGCGGGGCATTTCGGTGACCTCTTCAGTGATGCAGTTTCCCTATCACGATTGCATGGTCAATCTGCTGGATACACCGGGCCACGAAGATTTCTCTGAAGATACCTATCGCACACTGACAGCGGTAGATTCATCACTGATGGTGATTGATGGCGCCAAAGGTGTAGAGGCCCGCACGATTAAATTAATGGATGTCTGCCGCCTGCGAGACACGCCGATTTTTGCCTTTGTAAACAAGATGGACCGCGAGATTCGTGAACCTATTGAGCTATTGGATGAGATCGAGAGCGTTCTAAAAATTAGAGCTGCACCCATCAACTGGCCCATTGGTATGGGTCGTGGCTTCCGCGGTGTCTACAACTTCTACACCGATACTATTCATGTTTATGTGCAGGGCAAGGGCCATACCCTGATGGATGATATTCAGGTTAAAGGTTTGGATTCGCCAGAAGCTCGCGAGGCCTTGGGCGATTACGCCGAGGATGTACTCGAAGAGCTGGAACTGGTTAAGGGTGCGACCAATGTATTTGATATGGATGAGTTCCTTGCCGGCCGCATGACACCGGTGTTTTTTGGCACTGCTCTGGGTAACTTTGGCGTACGAGAAATGCTCAATGACTTCGTGCGCTGGGCGCCTATGCCCCAGCCCCGGGCTTCGGATAAGCGTGAAGTGGTTGCAGAAGAGAGTGCTTTCAGCGGTTTTGTCTTTAAAATTCAAGCCAATATGGATCCCAAGCATCGTGACCGTATTGCCTTTCTGCGCATCTGCTCAGGAAAATATAAGAAGGGTATGAAAATGAAGCATGTGCGCACCGGTAAGACCGTGCGTATTGCCGATGCCTTTAGCTTTAAAGCTGGTGAGCGAGTCTCGCTCGAAGAGGCTCAAGCCGGGGATATTATCGGCCTGCACAATCATGGCTCGATCCAGATTGGTGATGCCTTTACCGAAGGCGAAGATCTGAAATTTAGCGGTATTCCGCACTTTGCGCCAGAATTGTTTAAGCGCATTCGTCTAAAAGATCCTCTTAGAGCCAAGCAGTTGCAGAATGGTATTCGCCAGCTTTCAGAAGAGGGCAGCACTCAGGTGTTTTTCCCATTCCGCAATAACGACATTATTGTTGGCGCTGTGGGTCAGTTGCAGTTTGAAGTGGTGGCTTATAGATTGCGTGAAGAGTACGGTGTGGAAGCAATTTATGAGGCGGTCAATGTTCATTCTGCACGCTGGACTGAGTGCGATGATAATAAACAGCTTGAGTCATTTAAAAATAAAACCCAAGATAATCTGGCAGTCGATGGGGGTGGTCATCTAACCTATCTAGCACCGACTAGGGTTAACTTGTCGCTGACTGAAGAGCGCTATCCTGAAATTGCATTTCGCTCGACAAGAGAGCATTGATTGGGCTCGCTATTTTTAAAAGCACCTACAAAAATTATAAGAGCTAAGAGAGGTCACCGTGAGCATTAGAAAAGTACCCGCAAGTCAGGAGATGACACCCGTCCATCTGCGCGCTAATCGCTCGGCTTTTGCTATGTGGTTTGGACGCACAGTATTGCGTGTATTTGGTTGGCATATTGAAGGTGAAATCCCCAATCACGAGCGGATCTTGATTATTGGTGCGCCACATACCTCCAACTGGGACTTTGTCTACGCTATGGCGGCAATACTGGCAATTAATATCAAGCTGCGCTGGCTTGGCAAACACACAATTTTTATGCCCGGCGTAAGATGGTTTATGGAATGGCTCGGCGGCATTCCGGTTAATCGCGGCCAACCCGAATCAATAGTTGATAATGTTGCTCGCCTAGTCGCAAAGGACAAGGGGTTGGTGATCGGCTTGGCACCCGAGGGAACGCGCAAAAAAGTTAAGACATGGAAAACCGGATTTTTGCGTATTGCTGAAGCCATTGACTGTAAGATTTTTTTGATCGGTTTGGACTTTCCCGGCAAACGTATTGTGCTGGATCAGATGTTTGAGCCGACCGGTGATCACGATGCCGATATTGCGACGCTGCAGGCGTTTTATGGTCGCTATGAGGGCAAGTACCCAGATCAATTTTAGACCGTCAGCCTATTTCAAAAGGGCTTCTATAAATGGATTTATCAGTTGTTACCCAAGTCAGCCTGGTCAGCCTGGCCTTTTTTGCTGGGCTTATTTCATCCATTGCTGGCTCAGGCGGCATTCTCACTCTGCCTGCATTATTGTGGGCAGGTCTGCCGCCGCTCAACGCCCTAGCCACTAATAAAGTACAGAGTTCTATTGGCACGCTGTCCTCTGCGTGGAATTTTTTTCGCAATGGCCATATTGATATCAAGCCTCTGTTGCCCATTCTGCTGATGGGTTTTGTTGGCTCGGTGATTGGCACACTTTCCGTTCAGCAGCTCGATAGCGAGATTCTTTTAACGCTAATCCCTTTTCTATTAATTGCTATAGCCCTCTATTTTCTATTGATGCCTAAAATATCCGCGGCGGATTCTCAGCCGAAAATCAGTCAACGCTGGTTTGCCTGCACCGCCGGGCTCGGTATGGGTTTTTACGGCGGCTTCTTTGGTCCGGCCATGGGCTCTATATTTCCCTTCCTACTAGTCTGGTTAGTGGCGCGCAATCTGGTTACGGCCACCGCTGAAACCAAGTTAATGATTTTGGTGGTCAATGGCACGTCGGCAGTTATATTTATTGCTGGTGGCCATGTTTTGTGGGGGTTGGCAATTGCCATGTCTATCGCTCAGATGATTGGCGCACGTTTGGGCTCGAACCTGGTTATGAAACGAGGCAGTGGTTTTGTGCAGCCGATTATCACCAGCGTTACGCTGCTGATGGCGATCAAATTATTGTTCTTTCCCTGAGTCTTGCATAAGCTGGGATCATGAATTTTATTATCACGGTTATTCTCTCCTTCGGGCTTATCCTCACGGCACTGCTAGTGTTTCGCTTTATCGGTCTGCCGATCTATAGGGTTGAACCGATCAATGTCAAAGTGTTGCTCGAAACAGTGCTCGAAGGGCAGGCCACTGAAGCCGATTGGGATGTGTTTATTGGCATGACGATCCGGCATAATCCAGATCTCGATGAGATTCGTCTGCAATGTGCTATGTTAGCTGAGACTGAAATGAGCCTGCGCGATGACCGAGTGCATTTTACCCCTGCGGGCCGCGGCGAATTGAGCGCTATCTTAACGCGCATTAAAAGTGAATTACTGCCAGCTACGGAGCATCACGATGATTGACAAGACTTCACCTATAGCACGGTTTTTGGTTGTTGCAGCCGCTTTTGTGGTGGTCGTTACTGGTCTAAAAATGGCTGGCGAGCTGTTGGTGCCTTTTCTGTTGGCGGTGTTTATCGCCATGATTGTCTCGCCACTGCTGAGTTGGCTGAAAAATCGTAGCATTCCCAGCGCGATAGCCATTCTAATGATCGTTGTTTTGATTATGTTGGTGGGTCTCATGTTGACCGCTGTAATTGGTTCATCGGTAGAAAATTTCCGCCAAGACATTCCCCTGTATTCGGAAAAATTGTCCGCTATGAGTGTTGGGGCGCAGTCTTGGTTGAGTCTGCGGGGCCTAGATATAGATCCGCAGCAGTGGCAAAACAGCTTTGATCCCAGTGTCGTGATGTCCTTTGCCGGCAGCACATTGGCCTCCTTTGGCAGTGTTATGACCAATGCCGTGATGATCCTGTTAACAGTGATATTTATTCTCACGGAAAATGTCGGTTTCGGTGAAAAACTGCGGATGGCGCGCGGTAAAGATGTTTCGGAAGAGTGGCTCAATCGCTTCTCAGAAAGTGTTCATAGCTATCTGGCGATTAAAACCGGTATCAGTTTAGTCACCGGTCTGCTGATCTTTATCTGGCTATCTATTCTGGGCGTCGACTATCCAGTGCTCTGGGCTCTACTGGCCTTTTTACTCAACTTTGTGCCCACTGTGGGCTCATTTATCGCGGCAGTGCCGGCGGTACTGTTGGCCACGGTTCAGCTCGGGGTGTTCTCCGCGGGCTTAACCCTCGCCGGATTTGTTGTGGTCAACCTAGTGATGGGCAATGCCGTTGAACCACGGTGGATGGGCAAAGGCCTAAACCTTTCGCCGCTGGTGGTCTTTGTCTCTTTGGTGCTCTGGGGTTGGGTGCTGGGTCCAGTGGGTATGTTGCTGTCAATTCCGCTGACTATTATGATCAAGATTGCCCTAGAAAATCAGGAAGAGACACGATGGATTGGGGTATTGTTGGGTTCGGGAACCCTGTCGGAAATAGACGAGCCTAGTGGCGATATGAGTCTGTTGCCCGATGATCAAACGGGCAGTTAAAAAACGCATTCCTAAAAAAAGCATAATGTTGTCGTCGCCGAAAAATCTCTCTGTTTAAATTTGCCACCTTCACGCTGTAAATCAGTGTTGCGGAAGGATAGTTGCGCCAGTTAGAGATGAGGTTCCGTATTAATGACAATTTCTTTCTCAGTCTATTGACGCCATTAAATCTGTTTTTTTAGCCACGGCATTGCCCCAATTTACCTCAGTGTTATTTAGCGGCTTTGTTTAAAAACCGACTGAATCCAGAGTAGTTGTGAATGGAATCACACCTGCACTCATAAGCAGTTGTTATTATTCGGCCCACTTTTGTCTCGGGACGGGACCTAATATGTGACCTGCAATAGCTATTGAAAAGTCACTACTGTAATTACATCGGATGTAGGCGTAGATCAATGAATGGCAAGGTTGGACTTAGTAAAGGCCGAGGTTTCACTCTTTTAGAACTGCTGGTTACATTGTCGATTGCTGCGATTCTTCTTGCAGTGGGTGTGCCTTCCTACGTGACATTTATTGATAATAACCGCATAACCGCTCAAGCCAACGACATGCTCTATAGCGTCAATTTGGCCCGCAGCGAAGCCATTAAGCGTGGTACTGAAGTGCGCTTGGTGTCGGTCGCTGGCAGCGACTGGAGCGGCGGTTGGAATCTAGTCGCCGACACCAATAATGATTCAGACTTTGATGATGCTGCAGATATTCTAATGCAGTGGGAAGCCCTGAATGGCGACGGCTCTCTGGCTATAGCGGCAACCAATTCTCCCACCGATACCTATCTGGCATTCACATCTCGCGGGGCTCTGTCTCCCAGCAATGCCTCGTTTATCTTCACGCTTGAGCCCGGTGATTGTAATGCGATTGACTCGCGGATCATTGCCCTGCAGCCCAGTGGCCGAGCATCGGTCAGTCATGGGGATTGCAGCGAATGAGGAGTTTAAATAGAGGTCGCTATCACCAGTCTGGTCTCAGCATGATTGAGGTGCTTATAGCCATTTTGATATCTGTAGTCGGCTTGTTTGGGGTAATGAAAATGCAGCTGAGCGCTGTCTCTAATACCCATAGTGCCTATTTGCGCAGTCAGGCGGCTGTGGTTTCCAACGCGATGGTTGATCAATTGCGCGCCAATTCAAGTGCTGCGCTTAGCGGTGATTACAATTTGGCACTGACGGCCTCGCCGCCCACCAGTGGCGGACTCGAAGTGGCCGACCTGACTCAATGGCGCAACGATTTGGCGACTATACTGCCCTCCGGTGGAGGCTCCGTTGCCTGTGTTTCGGCCACTCAGATCTGTACTTTGGTGGTGCAGTGGGACGACAGTCGCGGTTTGGCTGGCGGTAATGCCCAGCAGTTTAGCCTGGCTGTGAGGTTGCAGTAATGGGTCAGTTAAAACAATCCGCTGCTCATCAGCGCGGTCTAAGCATGGTCGAATTACTCGTCGCCATGGTGATTCAGTTTATTTTGCTGGCTGCGATGATTTACGTCTATAGCGGCAGTAAGCAGATGTTTACGGTGAATGAGCAGATGGGTCGGGTGCAGGAAAACGGTCGCCATGCCACAGATGCGCTACTCTATGACATTCGTATGTCTGGCTATGCTGGCTGCCGCAGTATGGAAGATATTACGCCGAATATTATTGCCAATTCTGCGCCGACATTTAGCAGCTTCGCCGATGGCCTAACGGTTTATGAAGGCGGCACTGGCTGGACCAATCCCACCGCGCTGACAAGAGTCGCGGGCACTGATGTGATTACTCTGCAGTCGACACGGGGTGGGGGTATTTCCTTAACCGGTAATATGGGAACGGATAATGCCAATATTCAAATTACCTCCAACCCAGACGGGCTGGTGGCCAACGATCTAATCTTGATTTCCGATTGTTCCAGTGCCGATTTATTTCGTGCTACAACAGTCTCGAATGGTTCTCCCGTAACCATTACTCATGCCAACAGCACCAATACAACTAATCGCCTTTCCAAAGCTTATCAGGCTGATGCGCAAATTTTGTCCTTTGATGCTCATACCTATTTTGTCGCTGTGGATGCCACGGGTGAACCGGGTCTCTATCAATATTCCTTGAACAGCAATAGCGCCACACTGCTGACCTCAGGGATTGAAGAGATGCAGCTTTTATTGGCAGAGGATACCAGCGGAGACCAAGAGCCGGATATCTATGTCAGTGCCGACTCGGTCATTGATTGGGAGGCGGTCATAGGCGTTCGAGTAGGTCTGTTGCTGCAATCGGCAAATGGTGTTGCCAGCGCCCCCAGATCATTTAGCTTTAATGGATCTGAAGCCAATTCTGGAAATGATATGCGTCTGCGCAAAGCTTTCTGGAGCTATGCCGCTCTGCGCAATCGAATCAATTAAGAGGGTGAAATGTGAAATATAAGAGGCCAAATATGCGCGCCAAGCAAAAGGGCGCGGTACTTATCTCGGTGATGATTTATATGCTGGTCCTGTCGATGTTGGGCATCTCATCTATGCGTGGCACTGCCATGGAAGAGCGCATGGCATCCAACGAGTGGGAGCAGTCGCGAGCGTTTCAGGCTGCTGAATCGGCTTTAATTGATGCCGCCCAATGGTTTTTATTTCAGCCGGATTTAATCGAGTCCAGCGCCGATGGTACTAGTGGTGTCTGGCAGACCGGTTCGGTTTCCGATGCGATTGGATCGTCGAGCTTTGACTGGTCGAGCAGCGGGCTTGTCTATGGCAGTAGTTCCGGTAGCGGCACCAGTATGTTTGACGAATTATATGCAATGCCGCGTTATGTTATCGAGGAATCAGGGTTTGAACCCTCGGACAATGACCCTGATACCTTGGCAACACGCACTGGCGTTTTTTATTACCGCGTTTCTGCTCTCGGCAATGGACGTTCTCAGGGTGCTCGTTCGATTCTGCAAACAACATTAGAAAAGCACAATAATTGAGGCATGCAACTGATGAAAAATGAATCTAGAAAGGAATCTAGAAGGCAATCTAGCAGGCAATCTAGCAGGCAATCTAGCAGGCAATCTATAGCCGAAGGGTTTTTTCTCCACAGCCTCCTGTTGATAACCAGCTTAAGCATCAGCTGGCAGGCCATGGCGGAGCAGTTTGATCTGAGTGACACGCCACTTTTTACCCTAGCTGGGGTCAACCCGAATATTGTCTTAACCATGGATGATTCTGGCAGTATGGCTTGGTCATTTATGCCTACCAGTATCGGCGATCACCGCTCAACCAAAAGGGCAAAGTCATCAACCTTTAATAAAATTTATTATGATCCGGAGATTCTTTACGATCCTCCGGTCGATGAAGATGGCGTCAGTTTGGGCAACGCATCGTTTACTGCTGCTTGGGACGATGGCTTTAATAAAGCGGGTAGCGGCAGCTGTACTAAAAATCTTTCTACTAGCTATAGGCCAAGCTGGGGTGGTATTAACCAAAACCACTGTGGCTCATCGAATAATCGCGATGGATTCTATTATCGCTATGCCAGTTCAGTGTCGGAGCCGGCTTACTATTACCTGTTTGATGATTCGCTGAATAATTGCAACGAAACAGTGAATGACGATGATTGTTATCGAAAAGTTATCGTCAGCGAGACATCCGGTAGCGGCGTGACAGATAGCGCCGATGAACGGGCTAATTTCGCCAACTGGTACTCCTATTATCGCAAGCGTGTCTATGTCACTAAGACTGCGGCATCTCTCGCTTTTTCGCATTTTAACTCCAATATCCGAGTTGGCTATCAGCGTATTAACAACGGTTCTCTGACTGGCGTTCAGCCATTTTCTGGCACCCGCCGGGAAACTTTTTTCAATTGGTTGTTGAGCCTGCCAGCCGACGGCGGCACACCATTGAGGACTGCCATGGATAAGGTGGGGCAATATTTAGAAACTGCAGCGCCCTATAGAGACAATCCTTCGGATGGCACTTCGGTAGAGCGTTCTTGCCGACAGAATTTCCATATTATGATGACCGACGGGGAATGGAACAGTGGTTCTCCATCGGGAATTGGCAATACTGATAACACTAGCCACAGTATCTTAGCCAATGATTATGGGATAAATAACTATGTGCCTCGGGCACCCTTTAAAGACAGTAACTCTGCCTATTTAGCAGATATTGCTTTTTATTATTGGTATCGAGATCTGCGTCCTTCTGCGACCAACAATGTGCCGGTTAGTGTCAGTGATCTATCATCGGATATTGACGATGATGGCAACGCCGACAACAGTGATATTTTCTGGAACCCGGTCAATGACCCCGCCAATTGGCAGCATATGGTCAATTTTATGATTGGCCTTGGAGTATCTGGCGAGCGTGATTTCCCCGATGACTATGATGACTTGCTCGACGGCACTCTGGGCTGGCCCTCTGCTGATGGGGGCAACGATCGGGCAAAAGTTGATGACCTCTGGCACGCTTCAATCAACTCGCGCGGCACCTATCTATCGGCACAAAATCCTCAGGATCTGGTGTCAGCCTTTACCGATGTTATTAATAGCGTTTTAGAGCGTACAGGTTCATTTGCCACAGCTGCACTTAACTCAGGAACCATCTCATCTGATACGGCGTTGTTTTTTGCCCGCTTCACCACAAATGATTGGACCGGTAATCTGATCGCTCAGCCTATTTCTGATGGCAGCAACTGTGGTCCGATTGCGTTGGGTAATATCTGTCCCTCGGCGTGGGATGCGGCCTGCAAACTAACCGGCGGATTCTGCCCCGAGTTAAATCGAAGAGTGTCCAAAACGAGGCCTGCAGATCGAGTGATAATTACCCGCCATGCCGATGGCACGGCGATACCTTTTCGCTGGGCCTCCGAGCTTGGGTCTGTGCGCAAAGCCTCGTTAAAACAGCCGGATAATAATCGTGGCAGCGCGCGCCTGAACTATCTTCGTGGCGCCCGTGGTCAAGAGATTGCCAAAGGTAATGGCGGTGATTTCCGCAACCGTAAATCAGTGTTGGGGGATATTATCGCCTCGGTTCCAACCTATGTTGGCCCACCGGAGCGCTTCTATTTTTCGTCCGCGGACTTTCCGGAAGGGGATAGTTATGCCGAGTTTAAGGCCAGCTACAAAACCCGTGCAGCAATGGTATATGTGGGCGCTAATGATGGCATGCTCCATGGTTTCAACACTCTAAATGGTAGAGAAAAACTGGCTTATGTACCTGCATCCATATTCGATAATCTGTGGCAGCTATCGCAGCCAGACTACAGCCATAAAAACTTTGTCGATGGACCAATAACCGCTAACGATGTCTTCTATGCTGACGATTGGCACAGTCTATTGGTGTCGGCATTAGGCACTGGCGGGCAGGGCTATTTTGCGTTGGATATCACCAACCCGGCCGGCTTTGCCGAAAGCAATGCTGCGGCCATCGCGCGCTGGGAATTTACCGATCAAGACGATGCCGATTTGGGTTATAGCTTTTCCAAACCCTCATTGGTGCGCCTAGCCAATGGCAAATGGGGCGTTATAGTTGGCAATGGCATCAACTCCACCGAAGCGGATGGCAATGCCAGTAGCACTGGCAACGGGGTGATTTATATTCTCGACGCTGAAGACGGCAGTATTATTAAAAAGCTCGATACCAAAGTAGGCACCGCAGATGATCCCAAAGGACTGTCACGGCTCAATGGCATTATTGGCACCAGTGTTGTGGATGCGGATGGCGACTTTATTGTTGATCGCGTCTATGGCGCGGACTTATTTGGCAATGTCTGGGCCTTTGATCTCTCAAGCAGCAATACTAATAGCTGGGGAACCGACTATGGCTCCAGCGGCAGCCCTCAGCCGTTGTTTGTCGCCGAAGTCTTCGGTGTTGCCCAGCCCATAACCTCTGATATTAAAGTCAAAAGCCATCCTACCTCCGAGGGTTTTTTGGTTTATTTTGGCACCGGTCAGTATCTGGGGAAAAGTGATTTAACTGATAGCAGTCAGCAGACTTTTTATGCCATTTGGGATCGCGATGGAACCAATACCAATGGCTTTGATCGCTCGCGTTTATTGGAGCAAACCATCACTAACTACAGTGCACAGGCCACTGATCTGCGCGCTAGAGTGGTATCGGATACGGCGATTGTTTGGGACGATGGCGCCAATCCAATTGATGCGATTGAAAAGCTTGGCTGGTATATAGACCTCCCTGAATCTGGGGAGCGTGTTCAGCAGCCCCCCACTCTGCGTGGCGGTCGAGTGATCTTCGTGACCCTGACTCCCGCCAGCGATCCCTGTGATGGCGAGGGCAGTAGTTGGCTCATGGAGGTCGATGCGCTAAATGGCGGTCGCCTTGATGAGTCAGTTTTCGACTTCAATAAAGATCGCCAATTTAACGATGCCGATATGATTAATATTGGTGATATCAACGGTGATGGTGTGGATGACTATGTTCATGGCTCGGGTATCCAGCGCATTAATGCTGGCATCCTCTCGCGTCCGGGTATTGTCAATCATCCCGACGGTCGCACCGAATCTAAATATGTCACCACCTCTAAAGGCAATCTTGAATCTATACTCGAAGATTCAGGCCGTAATCGCCAAACACCATGGCGAGAAATTCGATAAATAGGGAAATTCAAATGCACAGTTATTTAGTTCGTTTTAACAGCCTCTGGCTGACTCTTATTCTGTCTCTGATCTCTCTTGAGACCGTGGCTGAACCGGAGGCCGATCCAAGTTGGCAAAAGTATCGCGTCGGTATCAGTTATATCGATCCTGATAAGCGTGTTTTTGTGGCCAGCGATCGAGAGTTTTTTGTGCCCTTTAATACACCGATAGACAACGCTCAAGGTAGTCCAATTAGCCTGATTAATTTAAAGCTTGGCGACAGCATCTGGTTGTATGTGGATCGCAGTAATAGCAAATTGATTAAACGGATATCACTGATTCAGAGAGCGGTAAATTAGGCAGCCGTTAAGTAGAAAGGAATTCTATATGAGTAACCTGCAGAGTCCGTCAGGGCAACCAAAAGCCAGAGGTTTTAGTCTTATAGAGCTAATGATTGTGGTGGTAATTGTCGCCATTCTTGGTTCTATCGCCTATCCCAGTTACCTCAATCAGGTAACTCAGTCCCGTCGTGCTGATGCACAGGCTGTATTGATGGAGGCCGCACAGTTTATGGAGCGCTTTTACACCGAAAACAATCGCTACGATCAGGACAGTGGCGGCACAGCTGTTGCGCTTCCCGCGCCGCTGCGCGAGTCTCCCCGAGACAGCGGCACCAAGTCTTATGATATCAGCGTACAGGCCTCCACCGCCTCCACTTACACTCTCCGTGCTACGCCAAAAAATGCCCAAACTGGGGATGGTTTTCTGCAAATCACCAATACCTTTGCCAAAGGCTGGGATAGTGATAACGGGGGCTCTCTTAGCGCCGCTGAGCAGACTTGGAGTCAGCACTAACTCCCTTTTGCTCAGAGCCTCGGCAGACAGAGTAAAACTCACCTATATTCAATGCAGGTTATATGGACATTAACTTGGTATAAAAGGGTGAATATGAAGTTCAAAATAATACTGGCGCTGTCACTGCTGCTCAATTTGGTGGCGGTCTGCTATCTCTATGCTACCAATACTCCGCATCGCGGCACTAATAAGACCAATTCTGTACTATCAGCTGTCGATTCCTCAGGCAATCTAGTGACTCAAATTGAAGCCGGCCTAGATATTCAGTCTTATCAGCACAGCGACCTAGGACATTTGCGGGCAATGGGGTTGAGTGAGGATCAGGCGAGCGGCCTTATTTTACATGAGCTTAGAACTCAAAATAATGTCCGGTCACAGCTGTTTGATGATCAATATTGGCAAGCCAGCAATGCTGATAGATTAGCTCAGAAAATTGAAGTGAAAATAGAGGGTGAGCAGGCATTGCGCAGTACTTTGAAGGGCATATTCGGCGCTCAGTATTATGCCCAAAATCTTCTGGATCAGAGCTTTTCTCCACTACTCTCTCAGAGTTTTCTGTCTGCTAGAGATCAGATTGCACTGCGAGAGTACCAGCTGCGCTCTCAAAAAGACGCGATTACTGAATTGGCGGCCAATGTTGATGAGTTGGTTGCGGCTGACATTTTAACTGAGAGTGGCACCCTAGAATATCGTCTGCGTTATTCATCGCTGGCCGCCAGGATGCTCAAGAGTGGGGTAAGTTTTACTGAGCAGAGTTTCCGCGATAGCTATATGGCACTAACGCCTATCTATGACAGTCATCAGGGCTTCGCCTTGGATGCCAACGGCCTTATGGCACAGCGCAACAAGCTTAAACATTTGCTGGGTGATGAGGCCGCTCTGAAAATTCTCGCCAATCTGGATAACCGGTTTACCCAGTTAAAGGCGGCGGGGGAGCGCTACAACCTGAATGAAAATCAGATGTTATCGGCGTATAAGATAATTTCGGATGCTGAGGAAAAAATGATCGAAGGCTATTTTGTGCGCAAGTCCAATCCTCAGCAGGGCATTCAGATGATTAGAGAGGCTGCCCTGTCCCGTGGGCAGAGGCTGGCTGAGTATCTGGGCGAGGATATCAGTAAATCTTTGATGCGCGCTTTTACCAGTGCACGCCCTGATCCGACCACTCCAGCGGGAATTCTACTCACTGGTTATTAATTTGCAGGCACTGAATTCAGCTGAGAAAGCAGCTAACAGGCTATTAATTGAGCCTGCTATCTGTAGAATACGTTTAGGATTACCACCCCCCAATAACAGCTTTGCAGAGGAATTGTCAGTCTTGAAAGATCTATCACATCTGTTTGAACGAAATGTTAAGTGGGCCGGTGAAGTTAAAGACAAGAACCCGGATTTTTTTACTGAGCTTTCCAAGCAGCAAGCTCCAGAGTATCTTTGGATTGGTTGTTCAGATAGCCGAGTACCGGCTAATCAAATTGTTGCGTTGCCCCCGGGTGAGATTTTCGTTCACCGGAATATTGCCAATGTTGCCGTGCACTCAGATCTCAACTGTCTGTCAGTGATTCAATATGCAGTGGACGCTTTAAAAGTTAAGCATATTGTTGTTTGTGGTCATTATGGTTGCGGCGGTATCAAGGCCGCTATGGGTAACGAAGAAAATGGCCTAATTGACAACTGGTTGGGACATATTAAAGACGTTAGTCGCTTTCACGCTGAGGAATTGAGTCAGTTGGAGGGCGATGAAAAGTTTAATAGGCTGTGTGAACTCAATGTTCTGGAGCAGGCGGCTAATGTGTGTAATTCCACGGTGGTTCAGAGTGCCTGGAAACGCGGTGCTGATCTTTCAGTGCATGCTTGGATTTACAGTATCGAAAATGGATTACTGAAAGATCTCAGCCTGCCGATATCTTCTCCGCAAGATCTTGAGAATTTAAATAGCTAGAGGATAGTTATCTGTCTCTGAAGCGCTCAAGGTCTGTTATCTCTAACCCATGTGAGATATCTCAGGAATTGGCAATCAGATCCCTCGTCGCTTCGCTCTGTCGGGATGACAAAGTAGATCGGTCGGGGTGACAAGTCAGCGTGGCAGGGATGACAAGTTAGAATGGCCGGGATAACAGGTTTAGCAGACTTGCCGATATGTCCGCATAGGGGCCCCTGACTTATCAAATATGATGCAGCGGCATCTCAGTCCGCTGCACCACTTGCCGCAGGACAAAACTGGTCTTAATGCTGTTTACTCCGGCAATCTGATTGAGTTTGTCTAACAAAAACCGCTGGTAATAATCCATATCTGGCATCACCACTTTTAATAAATAGTCGGTGTCGCTGCCAGTAATCAATGAGCACTCAACAACCTCTGGCCAGCCAGTAATTTTGCTATCAAAATTCGCCAATCGATCTGGGCTTTGATGGTCCAAGCTCACTGAGATATAAATACTGATCGGTAGCCCTAATTTTTTTTGGTCCAAAACCGTGATCTGCCTGCTAATAATCCCGCTCTCCTGAAGCAGCTTTACGCGACGAGCGCAGGGGGAGGGTGACAGACCTACTCGCTCAGCCAGTTCCAGATTACTAATACTGCCATCGATTTGAATCTCTTCGAGAATACGGCGGTCCATTCTGTCTAATTTTGGAATTGGCACAAATCACCTGAAAATGTAAATAATGTGGCGAATATAGCTATTTTTAATAAATTTAACAAATTATAAGCTGTGATTTGGCGTGGCTAGGAGGTGTATTCTAATTAGACAAGAAACTTCCTGTAGAGCTATGCCATGTCCATCGACCACCATAAAAAACTCTCATTCGCTACTCGCTCAGTGCACGCTGGCTATGATTCCTCCGCCAACCAGGGCGCTCTCAATCCACCGATTTATATGACTTCAACCTATTCTTTTGACAGTGTGGCTGACGGTGCTGGGCGTTTCTCAGGTGAGCAAAAGGGGCATTTCTACAGCCGCATCTCAAATCCTACACAAGAGATACTTGAGACCCGTCTAGCGGATCTGGAAGAGGGCGAGGCAGCATTGGCGACTGCGTCAGGTATGGGTGCCATAACTGCGGCGCTCTGGACACTGGTCGGCCCCGGCGATCAAATCCTGGTTGATAAAACCCTCTATGGCTGCACTTTCTCGTTTATGGAGCACGGCCTAAAGAAATTTGGTGTGGAAATCTGCTATGCCGATTTTACTAACCATGCCGAAGTGCAAGCTCACCTCAGCGACAAAACCAAAGTGGTGTACTTCGAAACCCCAGTCAATCCCAATATGCGTGTTATTGACATAGCAGCAGTCAGTGCCCTGGTCAAAGGCCACAGCAGCGCCATCAAAATAATGGTCGATAACACCTACTGCACCCCGGCACTGCAACGCCCCCTCAGTCTGGGTGCGGATCTTGTAGTCCACTCGGCAACCAAATATCTTGGTGGTCATGGCGACTTAATTGCCGGTGCTGTAGTGGGCGACGCAGAGACCATTCAGCAGATCCGCCTGTTTGGCCTAAAGGACATGACTGGCGCAGTGATTTCACCCATGAACGTATTTTTAATTCTGCGAGGAATCAAAACCCTGCAGCTGCGCATGGAGCGCCATTGCCAAAATGCCCAAGCCATTGCTGTAATGCTCGAACAGCATCCAGCTGTCGATCAGGTATTTTTTCCAGGATTAAAAAGCGACCCCTGGCACACCATCGCCTCGAAACAGATGGACGACTTTGGTGGCATGATAGCCTTAGAGCTCAAGGGTGGGTATGAAGCCAGTGTGCGCATGCTCAACAAGCTCAAACTGGCTAAGTTAGCAGTAAGCCTGGGCGACGCAGAAACCCTAATCCAGCACCCAGCCAGCATGACCCACTCCGTCTACACCCCTGAGGAGCGTGCCGAACATGGAATCAGTGAAGGCTTAGTGCGTATTTCTGCCGGACTAGAAGCTGCAGAAGATATCATTGCCGACCTACAACAAGCGCTCGCAGATTAAGCCCTAAGCAAAAATATCAAAATTTGAACCCACTGCGAGAGTTCAATTAGTCCCTGAATATGGGCTCGATCTCAAGGCCATATTCAGGGACTGTAGTGCACCCACCAGTGACTTCTAAAGACCTTTATTATTCGTCCCAGTCACAGCGAGTATCACCTCACCATCCTCCAGTTGACCGCGCAGCGTATCGCCTTTATTCAAAGACGCCACCGACTTAACCACCGCATTATCGGTATCACGAATAATCGAATAGCCACGCCCCAATGTCTTCAGCGGACTAACCGTATCCAGCAAATGCATCGCCTGCCCGGTTTTTACTTCGCCTAACCTCAAGCTGTTGCCGAACAGTTCGTGACATCTGCTTCACATATCTAGTCACCAGATGGTGATAGTCACCAATCGCCTCACCAGGATGTACCCGAGCAAGCTGAGCCTGCACGCGATTGATCTGTTGACGCCGCTGCTCAAGCTTATTATCGATCGCCCGACGCAAGCGAATATCCAAATGATCCAGATGCTGACTCTGTTCTTGCAGCTTGTGCCCAGGGTGACGCAGACGCTTCTTTAAATACTCAGTACGCTGCCTCAACTGTGAAATCTTGCGTCCCACAGCCTCAGTCAGCAAAATCTCAAAACCCTCAAACTGGTTGAGAATATCCTCCCCATCGGGACTCAACAGTTCTGCCGCCGCCGAGGGCGTCGGCGCACGCAGGTCAGCAACAAAGTCGGCAATAGTGAAATCCACCTCATGCCCCACCGCACTGACAATCGGTATTGCACTGGCAAAAATAGCCCGTGCCACAACTTCCTCATTAAACGGCCACAGATCCTCCAGCGAACCACCACCACGCCCAACAATCAGCGCATCGCACTGACCCAGCTGATTGGCATTATTAATAGCCTCAACAATCTGTTTCGCTGCCTGCTCTCCCTGAACCGCAGTGGGAAAAATACTCACCTTTATTGACGGAAAGCGCCGCGCCAAAACTGATAGAACATCTTTAACCGCAGCGCCGGTGGCCGAGGTAATCACACCAATATGACTCACTGAATCGGGCATAGGTCGTTTGTGCTGATTATCAAACAACCCCTCATCACTAAGCTGTTGCTTAAGCTGCTCAAACTGCCGTTGCAGCGCACCGAAGCCCGCTTCCTCCATGTGCTCAATAACCAGCTGATACTCGCCGCGACCCTCGTAGAGACCTGCCCGACAACGCACCAAAACCTGGGTGCCGTTGGCTGGCTTAAAACCAACCCGCTGATTGGCATTGCGGAACATAGCGCAGCGCACCTGAGCCTGATCATCTTTCAAAGTTAGGTACCAATGCCCGGAAGCAGGGCGGGCGAAATTTGAAATCTCACCCTCCACCCAAAGCAGAGGCAGTTGAGTTTCGATTAGATGACGGACGCTGCGATTAAGCTGGCTGACGCTAAAGATTTGACGTTCTGAGGGATTGGGATTCATGATGCTATTGTAGGTATGCAAGCCAGTTTAAGTCACGGCTTTATCGTCCTTTAGAAGCCTAAATAGTTGTTTACCTTAAGATAGCCGCTGATTTATAATGCAGTGCTTACTTTTTAAAACCTCACTGAGGTAAGCGTCCCCTTATGTTACGCATTTCCCATGAAGCTTTAACCTTTGACGATGTACTGTTGGTACCCGGCTACTCTGCTGTTACAGCAAAAGACGTATCG
>Ga0206682_10001862_pt1 | contig 20030 bp, 37 predicted proteins | sample M240m12015metaG_FD_155444 | JGI IMG/M metagenome (GOLD analysis project Ga0206682, IMG submission 155444) | Ammonia-oxidizing marine archaeal communities from Monterey Bay, California, United States - M2 40m 12015 | ecosystem: Environmental > Aquatic > Marine > Intertidal zone | place: USA...
CAATACTTCTTTAATCAACCAATGACTTCTAAGGTTTGGGTTCAAATTGGATTATGTATTATGATTATGTGTATTCAAGTTTTTTGGAAAGAATCAATTAATTAAAAATGAATGAATTAGATTTACATGGATTAACACATGATGTTGCAGTTGATAGAGCTGAAGATTTTGTATTGATGGAATCACACAATGAATTATTTGAATGTAGAGTAATTACAGGTAATTCAATGAAGATGCAAGTTAAAATAATCGATATGTTAAAAGAACATAATTTCAGATGGTATATACCAAGTTGGAATACTGGTGAAATAATTGTTTCAAACTAATACATGAACTACACTAAAGATATATTATCAAAAGAAGAATTAAGTTTTTTATTAGAACAACTTAATCAAACTAAAATACTTACATTTGAAGAAGCACAAGAAGAATGGAAAGATACTCATCCATATATTTTAAATAATGGAAGTGGTTTGAACCCAACTCTTTTTCAAGTATATAATACAGAAAACGAAATACTTAATAACTGGTTATCCAATAAGTTTTCGAAAAACAATATAGTTGAATCTTTATATACAATGGAATATGGAGAAGGAGATTTTTCAGCAAAACATAAAGATTTCTTAAGAAATGTTACTATTATATTACTAACCGATGATTTTGATGGAGGTAATTTTTTAATAGAAGATGCCGATATTGGGTTATTCAACCTAGGTGAGTATGTAATGTTAGATGGACGTAAACACAGACACGAAGTTACTAAAATAACAAGAGGAATACGAAAGGCATTAGTTATCTTTTTTAAACCTCAAACTAAAATAATATAAATCATGGTAAATCATTTATTCTCTACTCCAATATACTTTAATCAAATTGATGAGAAAATACACTCTAAATTACAAAAGGATGTATCAGAGTATATAAAAGAAAACTCAGATTTATTCAAAACCAACGAATGGAAATGTAATACAGAAACAAATATATTCTGTGATACTGATAGAAAATTCTTTCCTGATTACTTAAAGGAACTGATAGTTGAACACACATCACGATATATGGTAGAATCTAATTTTATAGCTAAAGGGTTTTTGATTGATGATTGTTGGTTGACTGTTGGAGGAAAAGGAGCTTATCAAGAATTACACGACCATCTTGGTGCAGGAAGTCCTACCAATGGATTTTCTGGTGTACTATATGTTTCATCTAATTTAGAAAATGGAGGTGAGTTTATTATGCAATCACCAATAGATACTTTAGCTAAACTATTACCTGAATCAGAAAATGATTTGTTAGCACCACAAATAGATGTACAACCAAAGGAAGGTTTAATAATATCATTTCCATCATGGTTAAAACATGGTAGTTTACAATACAATGATACAGAGAAAAAAAGAATATCAATAAGTTGGAATATAGATTTCCAATAAAAAATTTGGATATATGAAAATAATTTCGTATATTTGTAAATACAAATAATTTAAATTTAAAATAATGAGTGAAAAACTATATGTAAGAAAGTGTGAAAGATACACCATTTGGGAAGCAACAGAAGAACCTATTGAGGTTGATGTTGACAAACTAAGAAAATGTGAACCTCCTTATGAGGGAAGTACAACACAAGAACTTTGGGAGTACTTGGAAGAGAATATTTACGATTGGGATAACCAAGATGAGTTCATTGAAACTAATAAAGAAGTTTATGGTGAAGATGAATTACAAAATCTTTTATTAGAAGATGGGTATCACGATAAAAAAGTTTATTCTGATTCAAGAGAGAAGGGTTGCGAAGATTGGGTTGAACTTGGACATCTAAACGAAGAGTATAGAAAGACAGGTGGATTCGAATCTTTAAAAGATAATAATGATTGGTAAGATATGGCAAAATTAAGAAGAAAAGTAATTATCACAACAGTTCGTTGGGAAGATACAGAAGAATTAACAGAGGACCAAGTTAAGAGATGGAAAAGTGGGGATGATGACCTACAAGATGAAGTTCACGATGAGGTGGTGGATGATTTTGATTTGGTAAGAGATAAAGTATTAGAGGATACTGAGTGGCCTGAACTAATAGAAGAATAAGATATGGATATTGAAGGAGTAAAAGGAAGTGTATCAATTGCACACAATAGTTTACAAACATATGGAGATAAAGATATATCAGATAGTTTGTTAAAACATAACATCATGCATTTGATTTCAGCAGTTAATGAACTTACGAAAGAGCTAAACTTAAGAGAAGTTCTGAATAAACAAATATGAAAGAGAAGATAGGGTTTACTGCAGGTAACTTTGATTTGTTACATCCAGGTTACATTTATACATTTGAAGAAGCAAAAAAACATTGTGATAAATTTATAGTGTTCCTGCAGAAAGACCCATCGCTTCATAGGAAATCAAAATACAAACCAGTTATATCTTTGCACGAAAGATATAAAACATTGATGGCTATCAGATATATTGATGAAGTTTATACCTACCAAACAGAAGAAGAATTATTAAAATTAATAGAATTCTTTAAACCTGATGTTAGAATTTTAGGTGAAGATTATATAGGAGAAGAATTTACAGGTAAAGATTTACCTATAAAGATTATATACACTACTCGTTCACATGATTGGTCAACAACTAAAATAAAAGATTTAATTACAAGACAAACCATAAAACAAAATAAAGATTTCAAATGAGAAAATTTATATTCAAAATAGATGAAGGAGATTCTTCTAAACAAATAGAGTTCATAACAGATAGAACTATCGAATGGACTAAGGAACAATACTCTCGAAACAGAGGCCCATTAACAATGGAATTAATTAGTGATGAAACAACAGAAGAAAAAGAAACCATATCAAGAGAAGTTGAGTTGGGATGATATGAGCTATGGTGAGGCCTCTCATCATATTGGTAAAAAGACTACTGAAAAAGTTCACAAATCTAGTAAAGAATATTCTCGAAAAGGTAAACATAAAAAAAATTGGAATCACTACGATGATGGCTAACATAATAGTTACAGGTTGTTCTTATTCTCAGATATCTGGAGTCAAAGAAGCATATCCTAATATGCTTGGTAGTTCACCTAATCTTAAAGTTTCCAATCTAGCTTGGCCAGGTCAATCGAATGATACCATTATCAGAAATGTAAAAGAACAAATAAGAGGTGGTATAAGTGATACTTTATTTATATGTCAACTAACCCACTTACATAGAGTATCTCATTATTGTACTCTTAATAAAAAGTGGTTAGATTTCCAACCAGCAATAGTTAACATAGAACCAAATATTAAAGATGATAAAGTTTCATTTGAAATTCAAACCCATGAAATAGGTTCAGTTAGTGTGTATGGTGCACAAAGATGGTGGGATAGTGGATTAGATAAAGAAGAAATGGATGAACTAGTTAAGTGGTATGAATTTTACCTAACACATCTTTATGATGAAGAAAATACTTTTCATGAACTTACTCACAAAATAAATGAATTAACAAAACAGGTAAAGGATAGTGGTAATGATATTCTTTATTTATACTGGCCTGATATTAGTTATGATGATTCGTTGTTTTTAAACAATAATTTTCTTTCAATTGATGGAGAATACTCTATGTTAAAATGGTCAATAAAAAACAAACTAACACAACAACAAGATACACATCTTACAGTTGATGGACATATTGCTATTATGAAAGAAATATGTAAACATTTAAATATACCAACGATTCAATATAAGCAACCTATAATTTAATTTATATATACTTATATATATATTCATACAACGGCCCCTTCGTCTATCGGTTAGGACGTTAGGTTTTCATCCTAGAAAGAGGAGTTCGATTCTCCTAGGGGCTACAACTATTGTTCTTTGAAATATTGTTTAATTTAAAAAAATAAAAATATGGAAACATTTTATATATTCGGATTTGGGGTATTATTTACACTTGTAGTTGCTGCTGTAATTTATAGTGTATTTGTTATTTCAAATTTAAAAAAGAAGAATGATGAAGTACTTGGTGAGTTTGAAGATTTACAAGGTGAGGTTAGTTCATTAGAAGGAACACTTGAAGCTGAATTACAAAAAATCAAAAATAGAATTGATACTGAAGTTAATGCAGCTAATGGAAACTTTAATAACATTATGAATATTACCGAAAACAAAATCAACGAACTCGAAGATACTATCAGTAAACTTCGAAAAACTAAAAATTAATTAAAAAAAATAAAATTATGGAAACACTTTATATTGTAATAGGTGCATTCTCATCAATCTTAATATTCCTTTTGGGGTATTCGGTGAGTGGTGTATTTAATGGAAAAAAAAAGTTAAATTATGTAGAATCCTTTGTGGAGGATACTGAACGAATGGTATATAAACTCGATAGAGATTTACATCAAAGAATTGATAGTGATGTTGAAGATATAAATTCAAATATGGTTGGTATCGACCAATCACTACAAAGACAATTAGATTCGAGGTTAGATAAATTAGAATCTAAATTAACAGGTATGATTCCACCTACCAACGAAGAGTTGATGAAACGAATCGAGAAAATAGAAGAAGAATCTTACAGATTAAGAATGAATATGTAAGATATTAAATTGAACAATAGTTTGCCTTTATAGCTCAGTTGGCTAGAGCAGTTGATTTGTAATCAACAGGTCGTGGGTTCGAGTCCCTCTAAAGGCTCTAATTTTTTAAAACACAATTATGATTAAATTAAAAGAGAAGTTTGGTAAATACTTTCAATTCAAAAATACCATCAATGGAACAGATTATTTCCTAAGAGGATTAGCAATGTTACTATTTGTTATTCCAATGGCAATCTTTATTGGAGTAGGAGTAGGGATAATTGCTGCAGGAGGAAATTCACTATTAGCTGGTATTCTTATTTTATTAGGAGGGTTACTTACGATACCAATGATTTGGTTTTCACTAGCAACAACATATAAAAGAATAAATGCATTCTTTCCTAACAAAGCAACATTACTAACTGTACTAACATTTTTATTCTCATTTGTAGTAGAGGGATTAAATCCTAATGGTGGAGGTAATTTCGATTTAGAGAATACATTACCAATTGTAAGTCCACTTGATAGTCCTATCTACATAGTATGTTTATTAGTATCATTAGTATGGAGTTTTTATTTACTATTTGGTAATTCAAAAGTTGAAAAACATATTGGATAATGAATAAGGTATTTTTATTTATACTACTATTAACTTCTTCTTTACTCAGTTCACAAAACTTTGTAGGGGAGAAGTTTAAGTTATCAGCGGATAGTGATAACGTAGTATTTTTATTTGAAGATGGAAACTCAGAGGGTAGTTATATCGGAGGGGTACTTACTAAATCATACTTACGATTAGTTATATCTAAAAAAGAATTTAACACATCCTTTAAATCAAATATAAAAAAACTGAATAAAAAATCTAAAGGAATTATTGTTACAGAAAACTATACATTAGACAAATATGATTGGGATAGTAGTAGAACAATTTTCCTAACAGTTGGTAATAAGATAGGTTCTATTGAGAAACAAGAAGTTAAACAATTACTAAAATTATGAACATAGGAGAAGTGGCAGAGTGGTCGAATGCACTGGTCTTGAAAACCAGCGTACTGAAAGGTACCGGGGGTTCGAATCCCTCCTTCTCCGCAAAAGGGGGATTAGCTCAGTTGGCTAGAGCACTACGCTTGCACCGTAGGGGTCATCGGTTCGAATCCGATATCCTCCACAAAATGTCCTGTGGTGTAATTGGTAACACGTCTGGTTTTGGTCCAGAAGAGTATAGGTTCGAGACCTGTCGGGACAACAAAAACAAATTATGATATTTCCCTCTCATAGAAGAAAAGCAAGATATATTAATGATAACCTTTATATTATTCACGCAGTAATACCAATTGATAGAGTTAAAAGTGCTCCTTTGATTAAAGAATGGTTAGGAGTTGATACTGCATTTAAAGTTCAAAGAGAAGGAACATATTGGTTTTGTGAATTAGTAGAAGAAATAGAGTGGGAAAATGTTTAAACAAGAAAAGTTACTTACTAAGCAAGATTGTAATAAAGTATTAAGTTTGATATCACGAAGATTTTCATTTCATCCATCTTCTCTTTATTGGAATTCTAATTCACATAGTAAGACGAAAGTTCAAAGTACCAAAAAAACAAAAGATTGTTATGTTAGTGGTTCTCGTGTATTTGAACTTTTAAAAAAACCATTACAAAAACTAAACGTTAAAAGTTTTCCTGAAAACGATTGTGTAATAATAAAATACGAAAAGGGTTCTTATTTTAAAAAACACATAGATGGTAGTAGTAAGAGTGAAAGAACATTAACCATAATGATACAATTATCAGATGCACATGAATACGATGGTGGTGAATTGGTAACCTACTCCAATAATGAGCCTACTATTTGTAGTAAAGAACTTGGTAATGTAATTCTAATAGATTCAACCAAACCTCATGAAGTATTGGAAATAACAAAAGGTACACGATATAGTTTGGTAATATGGTTGTATGCTAAAAACCTTAAAGATAATACTTATATATTATGAGATGGGTAGAATACTTTAGAACACTGGCTCACACAGTCAAACTTAAATCCAAAGATGAAAGTACACAGATTGGTGCAATCATTGTTGGTAAGGATAAAGAAATTGTATCTACTGGTTACAATTCATTCCCAAGAGGATTACAAGATAATCTAAAAGAAAGACAAGAAAGACCAGAGAAGTATTATTGGTTTGAACACGCTGAAAGAAATGCTATCTACAACGCAGCAAGAATAGGAGTATCTACCAAAGGAACTACTATGTATCTTAGTTGTGGAATCCCTTGTTCAGATTGTGCAAGAGGAATCATAAATGCTGGTATCACAAGAATCTTTTGTGAAAGAGGTGTTACTACTAAAGGAGACCATTGGGAAGAAAACTATCACAGAAGTTTCTCAATGTTAGAAGAAGCTGGAATAAATATTCAGTTTTATGATGATGAATATGGTGGGTTGTAATACTTATTAATACAAATACACCTTAATCATGTCAACAACATCTAAATTTACAGAAGGACTTTTATATGAATCCCACTCTCTTGGTATCTTTCATGAGGTATTTGATTTATCTAAAAAGTTAAGAGATGATGATAGAACATTATCATTTGATGGTTCTATTGAAAAAGCCTTCTATCAATTGACCAAGTAATTCTAAATAGTAATTTTCAATACTGTATATTTATTATAGTATGGCAGTTAAGAAAAAAGATTATGATGAGTTAAGAAAAAACCTAGAGGTGGAAACCGCTAAAAAGTTTCCATCGCCTATTACTATACAGGCAGGTTCACCATCACAAAGACATCCACAGATATTAGAAAATTTAAAAAAAGCAGTAGATGGATATTGGAGAAATAAACAATTTACAGATGCTGAAGAGTATGCTCAAGTTCGAGTAAATGATAACATAAACCAAGATGCTGAATTTAGAAGTTTTATGGATTATTTATCTACTCCAGCTTCTGGTGATGAATCTGTTTTATCCGCAGGTAGTTTAGGAAGTTGGACTTTGGAAACAAAAGAAATTACAAGTACTCTTGAATCCGCTCCTCCATCTATTGAAGCACCTGCTACACAACCACCTTCAAAGGGTGTTGGTAAGCCTAGAGGTGGTGGGTTATTTGATTCAATACGAAACAGACCTGAAAAAGATATTCCAAAACCTCCTGTTGAATCAACATCACCACCCGTTACTACAACTATTGTAGATAAACCTATACCTGATTTATCATACTTTACAACATCAGATACTAATCCACAGCAACCAATAGATACAATAAACTACCCACCATTTACAACACCACTTTTCAATTCAAGTGGAGATGGTGGTGGAAGAAAGATTATTTGTAATGAATTATATAGACAAGGGTTTTTATCTGAAGAACTATGGGATGCTGATGAAAGGTATGGTGAACTAATGTTTGAATCAGACCCTAAGTTGGTAATTGGATATCAGATGTGGGCACGAAAGGTTGTTAAATTTATGAGAAAAAATCCTAAACATACAAAACTAGCATATTGGTTATTTAAACCATGGACAGAATATATGGGATATAAAATGGGTGTTGTTAAAGCCCCAACGAGTAAGGGTAGGTTTACAAATTGGATAGGTACTTATTTTTCTTATTTAGTATTTGATTTGTATAATGGAAAAAGGTTACTTGATAAATATAACAAAGTAAAGATAGGAATTGGATATGAAGGCTAGAGTATTTAACACAGTGGATTGGAGAAAGTATCTTGATAACTCAGATAGTCCTAGAATAAAAACATTTTTAGAATCTCGTGGAAATGATGTATTTAATCAGATATGTGAAAACATAAATAGAGCTAATAGAAACAATCAAACAAAAATAGTTTTACTTATACATCCTAATGCTGGAAATGTAATATCAATTTCTAAAAACGATTTTAATGAAGTTTATGATATAGCTATGAAATGGTTTTTAAAAAACGAAGATTACAGAATGTGTTCTAAGATAAAAGGTTATAAAGAAAACCTAATAAAAAAGAAATTAAAACAGCCTCAAACACTCAAAAGTTTGATTTAATATATTTATATAAAACAAAGGAAACAAAATGAAAGGTACATTAATATCAACTGATTTTGTAAAGGATTCATCTGGTGGATATAAATTTTTAGAAATAAATACCGATGCTGGTATGTCTAAAGATTTTATAGAAAATTATTTAGATTTATCTCCACTACATACTATAATAGATGAACATACAACTACAATTGATACATTTGAAGTAGTTTATAAGCCACTAATCCATTCGGATTTTGTTGAAGCTTTATCTCAATCAATAAGTGATAATGTATCATCAATAACTTCTTTCGTAAAACACGAAGAAACACTCGATGCAATATATCCAACATCACCTGATGATGATGAAAGTAAATTTATACTTAGATTAGCTTATGATGAAAATGCTATATTAGATTCCATATATGCTAAAAACAACTTATCTTCACTTAGATTGTTTAATGAAAACACTTCATCTAATGCAATTCCTTTTTGGTTCTCAAGTTCAATAGATGGAGAAGATGTATTTATAGATTCTTTAAATAGAGAAACTAATTCAAGTAACCTTCCTGATTTAGTAATGAAATCAACTGCACAACAATCTAGTGTAGCTTTCTTAAAATTAAAAAATGGTTCAACTGATGAAGAAAAGGTAAACCTACTTTTATCAGAGAGTACCGATAGAATTGTTACTAATTTTGAAATACACAATGATTCTATAACTGATGGTGTAGCTCAAAGTGTAAAACATTATAGTATAGTTTATGGTGGAACATTATCTACGATAAACATTGGTACATATAATACACAAGCTATGTTAAGTTTGCCATCATCTATTGAGATAAATGATACTCAATTCACTAATGCTGATGCGGTTAACCAAAAGCATTTTTACGAATTTTCTACAACTATAAAAAAGGAACAACATCTTCAAGGTGATTTGTTTGAAACAGAAAGAATTATTTCATCCAGTGGAGACCCTATCTCGATGGATGATTTAGAAACTGGTAGTTTAGTACAATCGTACTATATAAACGGATTACCTGATACAGGTGAATTAAATGATTTTATGGGATGGGAACAAAGTGGATATTCATTTGCTAGTGGTTCAGAACCAACCTCATCTGTAATCGAATCATTTGCAACATTCTCTATGGCTTCAAATGAATTAGTTCAAATAAAAGTAACAGGTGATGATGAGTATCGATATATTCCAACAAGTGCTAAATTACTTGTATATGATTCAGGTTCGGATACAACCAAATTTAAACCAGCTACTCAAGTAAAAAACTCTTCTGATTATTTAGTATCAGCTACTGGTAGTCTTATATCAATAGATGAATCATATATGATTTTCCTCAGCACTGCAACAGGTAGTACATATAACGTAAACGTTGAAACCGCGGATATCTTAGTAACTGATGGTTCTACAATTGGTGGATTGGGATTCATACTACACAACATAACCTGTTTCGCAGCAGGAACACAAATATCATTAGCTAATGGTGATACAAAAAACATTGAAGATATTGTAGTAGGAGATGAGGTATTGGGTTGGGATGGTAATTCAATTGAATCATCTGTTGTTAGTGCAATAGACCACAGACATACTGTTGGAGGTCATGGTGATGCTTGTAAAACTTTAGGAGATGAGCCATCACTATACACAATCAACGATACTGGTATTGAGTTTACACCAGAACATCCATTCCTTACAAAAGATGGTTGGAAATCACTGGTACCAAATCCTAATGATGAACCATATAAATCAATACAAGAACCTAAAGTTCTGAGTGTTGGTGATTCTATTCTAAGAGATGGTAATTGGGAAGAGATTAATACAATAGGAATTGTAAGGTCAGATTCAGAAGAAAGAGTTTATAATATTACTGTTGAAAAACTACACTCATATATTGCAAATGGAATAGTAGTACATAATAAAAACTTTACCTAGTAACAGGGTACGAATAAAAAAGGATAATATAAAATGGCAATTACTAAATCACAAGTAGAAAATCTAATATATAGAAAACATGAAACAGGAACTACTCATGTTTCTAATCTTAGACAACCAGATGAATCTGAAAAAGAATTCATGGATAATGTAGTATCTGAATTATTAGGGTACGTTTTAGCCAAACATTCATAATATTTCATATTTATATTCATAAAGATGTTACTTTATGGATACAACTAAAATAATTCAATTAAGGTTATTAAAAGAAGATTTCAAGAAACTTATTTTCTTAGAAAACTATACTACCTTATTTGTAGATAAATCAAACTACGAACAATACCTTCCTGACTTGTTAAGAGTATCCAATTTAATGAAGTTGGATTTTAAGTGGGAAGGAATCCCCACCGAAGAAACTCTTCACAAAAGATTCGAACACAACTCACATTGCTTATTTTGGAATTATAACGATTCACCCATTGGATGGGCGTGGTCTAATTATAATGTAGCACCCCTATGGGAAGAATCGATACAAGAATTATCAGAAGGTGAAATATATGGTGGAGGTGCATTTTTATCTCGTAGAGTAGAAAGACCTCCTAACTCAGGAGTTGTGTTTTATAATTTAACATTTGATTATTGGTTAAACGAAATGAATAATGATTGTATATTACAATATTCTGATAATTGGAATAGAGTATCTTCAATCATGAGTTATAAAAATGGTTTTAAAAATTATAATTTTATAAAGGAGAATAATGGCAACACAGAACATTAGTAAAAACCCACCAAAAGGAAAAGTAAGATTTTCCATAACATTATCAGAAGAACAAAAGATGGCTAAGACAAATATCTTATATCATCCCTATAATTTTATTTTAGGTAAGGCTGGTAGTGGAAAAACATTACTTGCAGTACAAATTGGATTAGATATGTACTTTCAACGAAAGATAAACCAAATTATCATAACAAGACCAACAGTATCAAACGAAGATAATGGATATCTACCAGGTTCACTTGATGAAAAGATGGAACCTTGGTTAGTACCAATTCGTTCTAATATGAGAAAGGTTTATAACAAACCTGCTATTTTAGAAAAGATGGAATCTGATGAAAAGATTGAGTTGGTATCTTTATCTCACTTTAGAGGTAGAACATTTGATAATGCTTGTGTCATTGTAGATGAGTTTCAAAACTTAACTAAACAACAACTTGGAATGGTATTGGGTAGATTGGGTAAAGGTTCAACTATGGTTCTTTGTGGAGACCCTCAACAGATTGATTTGAAGTTTGCTAATGATTCCGCTATACACGAAGTACCAAAGGTTAAAGAATCTAAATATGTTTACTCAGTTAACTTATTAGATAATCACAGACATGAATCATTGGATGAGATACTAAGGTTATTACAAAATTATGCCTAAATCAAGATTATTTATATGTGGTGATTCTTTTGTGGATTGGGATATTCCTACATACCATTGGACTGATTATTTAAAAGAACACTATGATGTAACAATACTCGGAGAACGAGGTTCTGATAATATATCAATAATATTTCAGCTAGGAAACTTACCACAATATAAAGATGGTGATAGGATAATAATGTATTGGTCACACCCATCTCGAATACAAAAACTTTATAAAGGAAAGCAGAACCCATTGAAAAACGGTAGATGGTGGGATTATTCCCATGTACTTGAAAAGGATAGAATACCTACTTTAGAAAAGATGAAAGTAGATAGAACTATTGGTTGGGAAAAAAATGGATTGGATAATGAAATTAAGTTTATAAAAAAACTAAAAGAATTGTTGTTTAATTATTCACCTATATTTGTTACTTGGAATAATTCTTTTTATCATCATACAAAATCTTTTACTGATTTGATTCAAGTTTCTACTTTACAAGATGAAAGCGGAGATGGTGAAGCAATTGGAGATTGGCATCCTGGTAAAAAAGGATGTTACGATATTTATAAAATACTTTTAAATAAGTTAGGTGATGAAACACCTCAACCAATTAAAACAAATTTATTATGAAAACTTGTTGGTTCTTTGGGGATTCCTTTACTCGTGGTGATAGTTGTCATGGGGGAGATGAGTATTATGAGATGACATACATAGATGGATGTAAACGATGGACTGAAATTGTGTCAGAACACTTAAATGGAATTGAAAAGAATTGTGCTTGGGGTGGAAACTCAAACCAACACATACTACATGAACTTATATGTAATCTAATTAACTACAAAGAAGGTGATTGGGTTATTGTTGGTGATACAAGGCCATGTAGAGTAATGAACTTTGAACAAGGTGAAGTTAGAAACACAATAAGTGATTCATTAAATGGATATACAAAAGGAACCAATGAATCTATTTTAAATTATATTGTTGATGAAATTATACCAAATGAAAAAGAGTATGAAATGTATTATCAAAAAATGTACATATCTTTACTAGAGTTTCTAAAACATAAAAAGATAAATACGTTATTTTGGAAACATACTGATTTTTGGTCTCCTTCTTTTAAACTAGAAACGATATCATCGGATACAAATGGAAAACTTATAGATGGACATTATTCGTGGAGTGCACATAAACGAAAAGCAGAAATAATAATCAATAGAATAGATAATCCAAGTAAATTGTTATGATTGTAATTAAGATAATAGTACCTACTAATTTCTGTATATTAACTCAGAGTAAATTAGATGCCTGTACGAAAAATATAATATATTCTCTTGGTGATTTTGATTTAACTAAATATTCTATTAACTTAGTTTTTATGAATATAAATCCATATGAATCATATGAAGCATTTAAGAACTGTTGGGATAATTATTCAAATGTAGATTACCCATATTCTAAAAAACAATATGGAACAGGATTATCATATGATATATCTTCATTGGAATTTAAAAAACATAATATCTTTAATTCTGTAAGTTATGTAAACGGAAAACATCATTATCATAAAGACCATACCTATCATTGGAAACTATTATCAAGTTGTATGTACAATAATATAATCGAATCAACAGATAGTGATTTTTGTATATTTGTATCTTCTAATTATTTTATATGGAAACGTGGTTCGTTAATGGATAGTATAATACGTTATCAGCATTATGAAAAACTTCCACTATACTTTCCACAAAACACATGGGGAATATCTTCCGAATCAAACGAAACAATAAATCTAAATACGGATATTTCTAATTTAACAAATGAATCAGAGTTGTTTATTAGAACAATTGCTCTAAGACAATTTTTATGTAGACCAAAGTGTTTGCTCAAGTTTACTCGTGAAGATGTATTTGAGTATATATTGGATAGAAATTCTCATGATATTGAACACTCTAGTGGAACATGGGATATGGGGTTGAATTTAGATTGGCAAGGAGCCTCACATCCTGAATCTACACTTGTAGAATTAAAACACCCCAAGAAAACAGAAACAGATAATCCAGATGATATTTATGCTTCTATTAGGTTTGCTGACCATACAGTATCTACTAGTACTGATATAATTAAAATAAAATCCCTAAAGGATAAACCTCCTCTTTCTTTTTTAAAGTGGACCGATGTACCAATAGTACATTTATTTGAAACCTTTATGATATCTAAAGGGTGGGAATTATATGATATACCACTGGTTGATATGAAATCTATAAAACTACCACTATCATCAATTGATAATATTGATGAAATGGAATGGGATTATGGAGCGAAGTATAACCAACTACATGATACATTTGGTTATATACTTAAGTTGTTAGAAGTGCCTAATAATAAAAATATATTACAATTGGATATGTTTGATAAGATAAACTCTCTATATGATTCGTTGAGTAATGATACTAATAATATAAAAGATGAGTTGAATAAAATAGGAACACAACTACACTATGATGATATGGAAGATGTAATAAAAAAATCTATCGTATCATGTACATTTAATAAAATGTATAACGATGAAACAATGAAACCTAGTAAACATTTTATATAAAGAAGTATGAGGTTATTAAATATTTTATCAAAAGTGGAGTGTACTGAATTCATTGATTACTTCGATTCGAATTATAACTACAAAGATAAGCAAGTAGTAGGTTCTAATATAATACACAATTCAGAAGTAGCCATGAATTTATGTTACAAGTTAAGACCATTACTTGAATCAAATATAGATTATAAACTAGAACCACATCAGGCATGGATTAGAAAGTATGTAAGAGGAAATGTATTAGATAAACATTGGGATGGTAAAGCAGATGTTGCTTTTAGTATTATGTTAGGACAATCAGATAACCAACCAAATCCACTATTTATTTATTACAACGATATTCCAACGGAAATAGTTTTAGATGTAGGTGATGGGTATTTTTTTGAAGGGGGTACTATTGAACACGAAAGACCTCCAATGAAATCGGATTACCTATATGGATTATATCTTGGGTATAAAAAAATAAATAAAGAAACAACATTAATATGAACAAAGAATATGCATGTACCGCTCCGTTCTCATATTCTGAGATAACAAACGATGGTCAATATCTTTGTTGTCCTGGTTGGTTACCTACCGATGTAAAAGATTCTGATAATTTTAAAGATAATTTTAATAGTAATAAATCAAATGAAATAAGAGAATCTATATTAGATGGTTCTTATAAATTTTGTAAAGAAAATCTTTGTCCTCACCTATCTTCATTTAAAAAAGGAAACATACCATCTGCTTTTAAACCAAAAACACACCCTATATTTAAAAACCCAAAATTAAATTGGTTAACATTTGGTTTTGATTTATCTTGTAATCTTGGATGTCCATCTTGTAGAAGTGAGTTTATAAACTTTGTTGGGGAACAAAGAATCCAAATGGATAAAATAATGGATAATGTAATAGAACAACTTGGTTCTGAATTAGTAGGTCTTTCTATTTGTGGTGGAGCAGAACCTTTCTTTTCTAAAACAATGATGAGATTTATGAGAGAGTTTGATGCAAGTAAATTTCCTAAACTTAAAAAAATTCACCTTCATACAAATGGAACTTTGTGGAATGAAAATGCATGGAAGGCAATAACTCCAGTTCATAAGTATATTAGCACTTGTGAAATATCTATGGATGCTGGTACACAAGAAGTTTATAATATCGTAAGATTGGGTGGTGATTGGAATAAGTTAATGAACAATATTAATTTTGTGTTAACTATACCAACAATAAAATCCATACAATTTTCCTTTGTAGTACAACAAAGAAATTATAAAGATATGAAAAACTTTTACAACCTTATACAATCTATAATGAAAGGAAGTGATAAAAAATTTACTATATTTTTTAATCCTATTGTGGAGTGGGGAGAATTTGAACAACAAAATAATTTTAAAGAACAAGAAATACATAACTCATCTCATTCAGAATACTCACAATTCTTAGAAGAGCTAAACAAGGTACATGGAAAACCAAACGTAACTCATTCTTTCAATGATAAGATTACGTTAAAAAAAGAAATAATTTAAAAAATAATTCACTTTTTATTTGGATATATCATAATTTTTTCGTATATTTACATAGTAAATAAGTTAAAACATTAAAATAAAAATTATGATTAAAGCAATTAAAAGTAAACTATTAACTTACCTATTCAAAGATTGGGTAATGAATGAAACTGATTTAGAAACCCTAAAAGTATCCAAACAATTTATTAAGAAAAGAGAAATCGAAATTACTGGTCATATACCTGTAATGGGGTTTAGGTCTCATATAAAAGAAGATTTAATATAACCCAATGAAGTACCTACTTATTGTTCTCCTCACATTCCTTCTTTTAGGATGTGAAACGGAAGAGATGTATATTGAAAATGAAATTACATCAGAAATACCAACACTCTTATCTGTTAATAAAGAAAAGTTTAATATCAATTGGAATGATGTAGTTAAATCTAAGCAAGAACCATATGATATAAACAAAGATGATATTCCTGATATTATTACATGGGAACGAATTAACAACCAAACAACATCCCCTCCTATTTTTTATATAAAAGATTATTTAGGTTCTGATATATGGGAGTTTGATATTAAAGAATACAATCCAAGTATTCGAGATTCTTTAAATAATATATACTTCGATTATCACGATATTAATAACGATGGTAATTTGGATTTTGTTTTACAATATCTCGGTGAATGGGAAACTCAAAATGCAGACCCAAATTTCTATGGTATTAACACATACCTTTTAATATCAAACGATAACTTAGAATATGATGTTATAGAAATGTTTGATGACCCAAGTTATAATTCATTTGGTATTCATATGTTTGATTTTGATAAAGATGGATATGTTGATATTTTACATAAAGCAATGCAGGATGGAGAGTATTTTAAAAACATAAACAACGAATCATTTATACTCACCACATTAGAACCACAATTCATATCTGAATTATATATTAAGTTTGATTGGGATATAGATGGTAATTTAGATTTTGTAAACTTAGGACCACATAATAAAACACTTACAGTATCTAGTAGTGTAGGTGTGATATCTACTCCGTTTGAAAATACAGGTTGGGATTTCAAATACGATGTATCAGGAACACCATCTGAATGGTCTGCAGAAAGATTTGCAATAATAGATGGAGATAACGATGGTGATTGGGATTTGGTAATTGGTGGGTTTCTTGTAGAAAATAATAAATCGTATTTTACTCAAAGATATTTCCAAAACAATAATGGAAGTTATACTTACCTAGAAAACTTTATTGAAACAGACCATACTCTTATGGGAGAGTTACAAGTTTATATTACTGATATAGATGGAGATGGTGATGATGATATGTACTATCCATTTTATTCTGAATCACAATTAAATACTCCAAGAGAAAATAACGAATATGGCCCTATGTTTTGGTGGGAAAATACTGATAGTGGGTTTGTTATAAATAAAAAATTTAAATTAAAATATTAAAAATAAACACTAAAAAGTTTGGTAAATCCAAATATTTTTCGTATATTTACATAGTAAATGAGTGATAATAATAACATTAAAAAACAAAAGGTATTGAAAAAAAAGATAGTTTACATCGATATGGATGGAGTATTAGTTGATTTTGGTAAAGCAATTGAAGATTGGTTTGCTAATCATCCACATTTAAAGGGGAGGTATGAAACTTTTCCTGACCACATCCAAGGATTATTCAGAATAGCTCCACCAATGAAAGGAGCCATCGAAGCTGTAAAGAAACTACACGATAGTGGTAAGTATGAATTGTTCATAGCTACTTCAGCTCCATGGGGTAACCCACAAAGTAATACTGATAAAAGATTTTGGATAGAAGATTACTTCGGTGATATCTTCCACAAAAAAATGTTCATCACTCACAGAAAAGATTTATTGATGGGTGATTACTTAATCGATGATAGATTAAAGAATGGTGCTGGTGAGTTTAGTGGTAAACTATTAAGATTCGGTAACGATTGGGAAAACGATAACAAACCAAATGAATTTCCAACATGGGAAAGTATATTAGATTATTTATTATAGGAATACTATTATCATCTTGTTCGATAGCAGATGATGTATTAGTATTACAAGAACCAACTTTAGAAATAGATGGTAGGTTACCAATAGATGATAATGGATATTATCACTTAGAGTTAAACCAAGATACCAATCAAACTATTCACACTATTAGTGGTACGATTGATAATTACGAATTGTACAATCCACTAAAAGTAGAATGGAGTAGTAACTTAGATTGGGTATATCAAGATGAGTTAGTTGAGGTTACAAACCAATCTTCATATTCTATTGATGGTAGTGTGATGAATGTTATAGCTCCTATCAACACAATGGTTGGAGATACATTAATAGTTACAGGTATAATTAGAGAACACCTAACTTCAGATACTATAAAAATCGTTTTAGAATGAAAACAAAGTTCGTAGAGTTTCCCTTCTTGCCAATAACACAAGATACGTTTGAAAGACAGGGTTGGGAAAAGGTAACCGAAGAGGATGGTGGAAGTGAAGAAGAACAGCTTACTTATACCTATTGGGTATTGCCTCTACCAAAAGATAATCCTGATGAAAATTGTCCTGTACTAATATCCTCAGCTGATGATGAGTGGGAAGAACTTGGATTAAAAAAAGGAGAATACTATATTGAGATTGCAGATTTCTTTGGATTGGGGGTTTGTAAAACCGAAGAAGAATTGGAAGTTTTATATCGCTCACTAACCAATATTGATATAGAATGACACTTTGTCATGTTATACCTTGACAAAACTGACAAAATGTCATACTATACGTTGACAAAATAGATTGGTATAGATTTGGTAATATAATATGTAAATGTTTAACTAAAAAAAAAGGAAAATTATGTTTTACACAATTAATGAAAATTTCGTAGATAACTTCTTTAAGGATATCTACACAACAAAACCAACTAATAGATTGAATTCACAATTTGAAGCAACAACATTAGAAGATGGTAAACAAAAAGTTACAGTTAACACTATTGGACATAATCCAAAAGATATTACAGTAGATGTTACTGATGAAGAAATTACAATCAAATCTAAAAAAGGAGAAGATGCATCTTCATTTGTTAAAGATATTGATTTAGTTTTAACAGTTGGTACTGATTACGATGGTACAAAAACAACTGCTAAATTTGATAATGGGTTACTCACTCTCCTTATTGATAAGAAAGTAAACAAGAAGGCAAAGTCTTTAAAGATTTCTTATTAAACTCAGATAATCAAACTTAAGAAAAGGGGATTAATTTCCCCTTTTTTTATATCTTAATATTTATACTTACACAATAAACTATATCAAATGAAAGATATCTACAAATCAAAAATAGATGATACAATCGAATCGATGGAAACACGAGTTAAGATTGTAAAAGAAATGGTTACAGGTGAAAGACCAGCTGATTCTAAACAAGCTGATGTTTACTTGAGAGAAGTACTTAAATCACTACACGAAGTAAGGGAAGTAGTATTAAGGGGATAGCCTTATGAAATTTAGAACTTTATTATTAGGATTATCCGCATTGTTCGTAGCGTTCAATGCTGCATTCTTTTCAGTTAGTGGTTTATCTAAACTATTTGCTGGAGCATCTTTTTCTGTAATAATAATGGCAAGTTCATTGGAACTAGCAAAACTAATTACAGCTGGTTATCTTTACAACTATTGGGAAAGGATAAACAAATCATTTAGAATCTATCTAAGTATTGCAGTAGTTATCCTAATACTTATAACATCATTAGGTATCTATGGATTTCTAACATCAGCATTTCAAGATACATTTAATCAGTATAGTGTAAAAGAAAAACAATTAGCATTCTTACAACAAAAAGAACAATTTTGGGGTGATGATGTATCAAGGTATGATGAAGAACTTAAAAGAATTAGTGGTAACATTAGTACTCTTTCTAATGCGAAATCTCAATCAATCCAAGTACGAGACACCTCGGTGGTTGGGGGCGTTAGAACAACCAT
>Ga0206682_10001863_pt1 | contig 20028 bp, 9 predicted proteins | sample M240m12015metaG_FD_155444 | JGI IMG/M metagenome (GOLD analysis project Ga0206682, IMG submission 155444) | Ammonia-oxidizing marine archaeal communities from Monterey Bay, California, United States - M2 40m 12015 | ecosystem: Environmental > Aquatic > Marine > Intertidal zone | place: USA...
AGATGTTGCCTTTACCCCAGAGATTAATGCTGCATACTTAGATGCACTCTACAAAAGAACTCTTGAAGACTTTATGAAACTAAAGCCAGACGAGGAATACGCTACTCAGAAGGCTTATGAAATTTACCAAGAAACTAAGTGCATGATTGATGCACTGAAGGAAGACTAATGGCAATTGCAGGCGCATTCTTTTTTATTGCAGCACTTATTTTATCGAAGGAAACCTAATGAAAAATTATAATCTAGAGTGGCTTAAAGGCTACGACATGACCGACAAAGAACACGCCGAAACAATCGGCATTGAAGTCCCAACAGAACTTTTTGGGACACCCGAATATAACACCTATGTTTTGAATAAAATCTATGAGGAAAATGTTCGAGACTATCAACGAGTTGTTGACCCTAAAACAGGTGAAGCGATGACAGAGGAAGTTGCTATTAAAGAAGCTGCAGCCCTCCGAGGACACGCTGAAGCTAACATTGCTAACCTTATTTCTAAAGGTCGTAAATAAAAAATACCCCCACGAGAATCCATATAGGAATCCCGTGGGGGCTTTTCTTTTTATTATTAACCAGCAAACTTCATAGTTTGACTAAATAGTTTTTGAACTTGTGCGTTCGACTTCTTGCTTTTATTAGCCGCAATTAAAAATGACTGGATATTTAAATCTAATGACGCAAGGAACATGCCCATTACTTCACTAAATTCTTTCCTCGAAAGAGTTATCGTTTCGTCAGATTCAATATCTGTTTCAACTAGTTTCCTAACGTTTACATTAGGGTGATTACTAAGGTAGTCAAGAAACTTTTTAACTTTAGGTCGAGTTAAGTTATCGAGTTCTTGTTGGGCTAAATCATCAACCGCGTTGTTACCTTCATAACGCATCTTTGTTAATTGAATCTCTTCTAATAATGCCCCGTAAGGTGTTGTCTTGTTGAGGACAACAATTTCAGGGATTACTTCAGAGAACTTCGACATTTGTTTTGCCGCTGTTCTTAAGAAAGCTTCTGTATTATTAAATGCCAAAGCATTTTTAGCTGCTTTACCATTCATTGCCGCTCTAAAATAGAACGCGCCTTCAGCACCAAAAGCAATATTATCGTACGTTGTACTAAAGAAAACTGGATCTAATGCACGACCAAAACCAGTATTAACAAACAATACAGAGTCCCTTAGCGACATTGTCTCACGACTCTGTCCACTAATAGCACCTGGGCGGTTAGCTATAGAGGCTACTGTAGATGGAATGATCTTTGTATCGCCAGCGCTTTTTGGTTTGCCTTGTTCGCGTAGATTAGGTGCTTTTTCTTTTCGAGCGACTAAGGTAGTCTTACCTTCTTCTGTTACAACTTCAATTGGCGTTGCACCTTCAATAGGCGCAGACTTCATCTTAAACAAAGGCACTTGTGAACCGTCGTCCATCTCAATGAAAGAAGGAATACCCATCATTGTTAAGACTTTAGCTGCTTGCTTAGACTTAGTAGCGTACCTTGTATCGATTACATTCCGAACAGATTGAGATACCGCGTAGTTAAGAATATTAACAACATCAACACCTTGGCGTTGAAGTGCAGCTAATTCAGGAATCTGATCAAGTGAGTTCCTAATATTCTCATGCTGAAACATTGCAGGTTTAGCATAACCAATAGTAAGTAGAATTCCTTTTGCCATTTTTATTAATTCTTTTTTACTATTAGCGAATAACTTTGCATCAGATAATGCATCCGCTATTCGATGTGAATCTGCGCGATTCCCTGAGCTACTCGTAGTATTAATTTCCGAGCTTTGAAGCTGTTCAATTATCTTATCTAAAAATAAATTACGAGGAGAACCATAAGCCAACGCATCGTCATACATATTTTGTTGAACATCTGAAACGATACCCGTTAATGCGATAAACTCTTTACGCCCAGCATCTGTTTGCATAAACGACAAACCAGCTGAGTTGTAATCGTACTCTCCTGTTACTTTAGAAGTAATTGAATTACCGCTAGTGTCTAAGTAATCCGCTGCTGCAACATAAGATTTAAACTTGTAGCCCCAATCGCCTTTAGCCATTTGAGGTAACCGTTTAGCCAATGCCACTTGCTCTTCGGGAAACAGTTTAGTAAGACCATCAATAATTTTTGATTGCATTAAACCAGGGTCTTTAAAAGTATTAGCATCAATATCTTTAGGAAAGGCTCCATTAAAAATACGACCAACTTCTGCTGCTTGTTGCAAGAAAGCAGGAGTGATTAAAGACAGAATTTTTGCTTCCGACAAACCGCTTGGGTCAATCCCTGTAATATCTTCTAATAGATTGTATGCAATAATAAACAAATGAGAAGCTTCTAATTCCCCTGCGGTTAATGGTTTGTAATCTTCGTTCCTTACCCGTTGATCTACTTGAGAGATAATCGGGGCGGGAATAATAGATTCATTACCTTGAACAGTTCTATTCTTAAAGGTAACACCAACATTAACAGGCTTCCCTGGTTGCATAACACCCCGATGAATCTTTGAACGTTGAGGGTTCATATCCATTTCAGTATTACGCAGACGCATATTCATTACGTCAGTAGTATGTTGTGGGAAAACTTGCATACCCCGAACAAGTATCTGCGTAGCATCGCCTACATTTAAAGCAGACATAGTTGCTTCTTGTCGACGAGCTTGTTCGAGACCTGCAAATTCTTGATCAGACAAACCTGCTTCACTTTCAAATAGTTTTGTGTTCATTACAACATCTGATAACTTTGCTAAGCCAGGAAGGACTCCTTCAACTTGCTCTATTACTTCCGCCCTTGTATTAGGGTCAGTCATCTGTTGTGTAATTACTAACATCGTAGAAGCGAAAGCTAATGATTGATTGTCTACAAAGAAGGCTACGTTATTAGCAACATCTTCATACGCTTGAGCGCCTTTACCTTTCTGAGCGCCAAATACTTTCCCCTGATTAGCAAGGGCTGCACGCTTACCTCCAGGAATTACTGAAGATTTTTTAGCAATCCTAGTTTGATCAGTTGCTCGGATAAAATCGGTAGCAGCTCGAACAACTGAATAAGCTTTTTCATTCACAAAATAAACAGGGACTTGAGGGTTATATCCTTGGATATCTTTCATTCGCCCATTAACTTTTTCTTGAACAAGTTTAACAGAACCTTCCGAAATAGTATCCATGCTCAACATAGAAGAAATAGCTACTTCAGCCGCTTGTTGTAACGCGTCATCATCAAACGGTTTCTTTTGAACACGCACACCCTCTTCGTTAATAATAGGTTGCGTCATAATACGATTTCGCATTTGTGTTTTAAGCATATTAGTAAAAGAATCTTTTTGAACGCCACCGCTTTCTAATACTTCGAGGTCTAAGTCCCCAAGTTCTTCTAGCTGCGCTGCTTGTTCTTCCATGCCTACGGGATTATCCAGATCGATTTCGTTACCACCCATTTTACCGTAAGCAGCTTCAGCCACGGTTAACACGGAAAGACTAATTGCCTTGCTAACTTCTGCATCACTCATACCCTCAGGAATCTCTAAAAGTTCCCTAATAGTTTTCATAGCAGGGTCAAGAGCTTCGCGTTGTCCTGGGATTCTCGTTTTAGTAGCAGCTAAACCTTTATTAATCTCTTCATCAAATAACATATAAGACTGGAAACCAGTATCATCAATGATATCTGAAAAAGGAGAAACCCCAGGTTCAAAACTACTTAAATATTCTGGGCTTAAATCAACAGTTGCTTGTTCAAGTAATTGTCGTTCACTTTCAATTTGTTCTTGAAGCGCTCCAGTATAATTAATAGGTTCACCTGTAAGAGGGTCTGCAATGTTATCATTATCATCTAATGTAATAGGAACACCTGATCCTACAAGGTTCTTCGAAGCACCAGCACGAATTTGCTTATCAACAGCTGTACTAAGTTGTTCATCTGAAACACCAGTGATACGCCCTTGTAGCTCTTCTACAGGTGTCTCTAATATTCTAGAAAAGTCTGTTTCAAGTTGACTACGACGTTTATCGATAGATTCGATACGTCTTTCTATTGTCTCCGCAGGAACAGGTGCTTCTTCAACGGGGATGTTAGGGTCTCTTGCCTTATTAAGCTGGTCTTCTCGTTCCAACCTTTCAAGAGCTAACGTTTCGTCTGAGTCCCTTGCATCTCTCAGTTGATCGAGTAAAATCTCTCGACGACCTTTACGCCCTGGAATAACTGTTTGTATAGCCATCAGGAATCTCCTTTAATAAATTTATCTATCGCACTCTCAATTGCTTGACCACCACGATAGTCTGGTCCGACAACAGGCAATGCTCTGTAAGCATACTTAGCCGCAGCACCAGGATCGCCTTCATAGGCTTCTCCGAATACTCTAGCGACTTTACCCGCCCAACTAAGTGTTGGTATTTCACCTTCAGCAAAGTTGTAAGTCCCATCGATAATCCCATCACTACGTTTAGGATACAATGGCATAGCCATATCAACAACACGTTCTGTACTCCCTAAAAGACCTGATGAGTAAATAGCTCTTTGAAGCTTTTCATCATCATCAATCCATTCAGGCTCTTCACCATACTTAATCATATCACGAAGATATTGTGCTGTAAAGCCAAGAGTAATAAGCAAAGCAATTGTTCTAACGGAATCAATATTAGTACTTACCTTACGTGCGATAAGTCCTTTATAAATACTCGGCAAAATGTTTGCTGTAAACGCACTAATAAAACCTTGAAACGCCGTGAGCATAGCAAACTTTTTATTAGCATAAAAGAAAGGACGATTAAAAGCACGAGGATTAGCTACTGCTGAATCGACAAAGTTGATTGCACCAGTTCTCATTAATCTATCTTGTTCTGTTTTCGTTTGAAGATAATCTTGCGCCGTTTGTGAAGTGGCAAGGCTATCTTCAACTTCACCTTCAACAAGTGCTACAGGATCAATTCCTTGTCTTGCTAAATCTTGCTCGAGTTTGCTCATACTATCTCTCAAAGCTATTAACTCATCTGGATTAATATTTAAATCAATTAACATCTGACGAGCTTCTTGAACTTCGATTGTATCATTCTGATAAGAACGAGAACCTTCAACGATATCTAAGAAACCATTAATAGCATCTCCAGAAACACTTAACCGAAGTGTTCGTAAGAAATTAGTAAGGGCTTGTAAACCAATACCTTTAAAGAACCCATCAAGAATTCTGTTAGTAAAAGCGGATTCAGGATTAAGACCAGAACGTTGTTTTGAACTTTGACCTTGCAATAGGAATCCATGCTCACGAAGCTTAATACGATCCCCATCAACATACTCTTTTCTTTGTGTCAAACCAACTTTAGATGTAAGCTCATTTATATAGTTACCTAACTCAACTGCAAGAGTTTTACCTGCATCCTGAAGCATATTAAAGATTTGGTCTTTAGTTAGCATACGAGTCACTAGCGACATTTCAACTAATGAAGACACAGTAGCTAAGGGTAATGAGTTAAGAGTAGTTATGAGCAAAAGATTATCTTGCGTTCTACGAAGGCGTTCATTCTGAATCTTACCGAGTTGGCCTGTCCGAACTTTCATGTAATCTTTAATTTGATACGCAATATCTTTGGCTTGCACGTCGTCGATTTCACCTTCCGCAACTGCTTGTTTCAAAGCACCAACTAACTTTTTACCGTTCTCACCAAAGAAACGACCATACGTATCTGATGCTGCTGAACGTGCAATGTCAGAGAAAATATTAAAGAACATATTATCTGCAAAGAAACTACTAAATGCTTCAGGGTCAAGTTCTAACTTAGAAGCGGCAAGCTCTTTCAGAGCAGCAGGGTTAGCTGTATCTTCAGCCATCATACTAAGGTCACTAGCAACTAAGTCAGTAATTGTAGTAGCATCTACTGTATCAATAAACAGTTCAGTAGCAACCTTTGCAGCATCTGGTGAGAGATCTTTAGACATGAGAAGAGAAATAAATTCTTCGCGTCTTTTCGCTATTGCACCTTTATCTAGTACTTTAGTTTTCAATAAAGAACCCGTTATAGGTAAATTACGTTGTAACTCTAGATTGAAAATACCGTTTCCAAATTTAATAATAGCGTCTATTTTATCTGCATGTTTACCTTTGTATTTACGTTTATAAGAAGTAGCAATATCTGTAAACTTCCTCTTAGGGTCTTGTTTGGCTGCTATGAAAATATTTTCTAAGAAAGTTTGAACGTCTTCATCGTACATAATCTCAGAGACTTCTTGAGTGTCTTTAGCTTTAAATTCTTGAATAGCTTCTTCTTCAGACATCAAAAATGACATTTGAAATGCTTCACGTTCTTGGTTATAAATTTCATCAGTATCCGAGCCATTAACTTTTAATGCACCTAGACTAGAGAAAATATCACGAACAATAGTTGAACCATTCTTACCACGAGTTTTAGCGTAACCCTTAGCTACACCCCGAAGGCTTTGCCCAAGCAAACCTTGAACTATCCCTTGAGTTTTAAAATAATCTTTAACTTTTTGACTAGCCGTTCGCCCTTCTTCTGGAGCAAATTCGGCAATAGTCTCATCGTTACCTGAGCTTGTAGCAGCTTTCTCTATGTCTTCAGTTACTTCTGTTACCGATCGCAATTTACCGCCACTATTTTTGCGTTCATCTTCTTGAAGCTCCATGTCGTATGACAACGTTTTTTCCCGAAGAGATTGCCCACGAATCTGATCACGGGCTTGAATGAATTGACTTGCATTTCCAACAGTTCTAAATGAACCACCAAGAGCAGCACCTGCTACTAAGCCATTAAGAGCAGCCTCAGTCATCTTATTAACATCAAATGACTCAGGTGTTTGAGCAGCTGTGTACTGAATAATTTCCTGCGCAGATTCTGTTAAACCCTCGCTAAGCATACCTTGTCCGAAAGCCACTGGTGTAGAGCTAAGTAATTGTTTATAACCAATTTCTTGAGCAATCTGAGTTCTAACTGTTGAAGCAAATTCTTCAGAAGACTCTTTCAATTGCTTGGCTACTACTAACTCCGCCATCTTTCTGCTTTTAATATGCGGATTCTTAGTAAGAAAGGCATCAACAAGTTTTTCTCGAATGTTCTTTTTAAATACATCAGGAGACTTTACGCCAGCTAATGCTTTTAAACCCAGACGGTCAATAACCGACATACCAATGCCGCCGCCAATAGCCTTAACAGGGTCTTGTTCTTCTTGGTCTCTATAAATTTGACCTGCAAAAACAGAGGCGGGAGCGCCTACAGCAAGTCCCATGCCGATTAATGGAATACCACCTGCAAGAGCAGCAGTAACAGACATAGCTAAGTAAGGCGCAGAAGCCATCATATTGCTATAAACAAAATTAGCTGTCTCGCCAATACCGTTCAACGTCCAATTACCGTCTTCATCAAATGCCGATTGATTTTTAAGATAAGGAAGTTCTTCCATCCCGCGACGAAGACGATTGCCGTGTGCTTCGCCGAACTTACTAATTCCATCAGCATTGAAAATATCGCCGAATATTTCGAGCGCACCGTATGCGCCTTCCGCAATACCTAGCGTACCCAAGCGAAGACCTGTAGCCATTGTAGAAGCAGCTTCATTCATAATAGTACGATCTTTGTCACGAAGAGCTACGCCCCGATAAAAACCAGGGGCTTCTTCCGCTGCTAAAGCAAACTCTTCTTCAGTAAGAGCAAGTGGTTTAACACGAAAACCTTGACGCCCAATAGACTCATAAACATCGTTGGCTAACGCATCTTCAGGAGTAATTTGCCCGTCAATTTTACGCATCGCACGATCAAGACCACCAACGAGATATGTATTAAGCTGATCCATTGTTGTATAAACAGTAGGAGTAGCTAAATGATTATACAGTAAATAATCACTTGCTTTGTTACCGTTGGGGTCTACGAGGTCTCCCATTTTACGAGTGCCTGTTGCATCAACTTCATCTGACACAAGCGGCGCAGTAAAGTTTCTTTCTCTAAAAAGTTTTATTAACTTCTCATTAACTTCGAGACCATTAAAATCCCCACCGCCGCCAACACCGTGCTGTGTTTCTAAGGCATCTACCCCAGGCAACCTTACTCTTTGTTTTTGACCATTAACCGTTGTTTCAAAAGTATCGGCGTCAACCATAATAACGTTAGGAGCAAGAACTTCTTTGGGTGCTTGACTCTTAAGAGGCATAGGGCCATCTGTTTGAAGACCAGCTAATTCAATAAGTTCCGCTGGAGTTTTACCCTGACGTTGAGCAGTTTCTTTAATAGATTTGTAAGAAACGCCCCCGAAAGTACTATTACTACCTAAGATATTTGCATCGGACTCTGGTAAATAAAATCTTTGGTCATCTGCTATAGCTCCTACATCTACTGGTTCAGTAGTGTCGCCTGCAAGAATACTTTTAATATCTTGATTTAGTGTAGTAGCCATAGCAAGACTCCTTTTTATTTATACATTGTTGTTGCGAAAACAAAGAAAGGGGTTTCGCCTTCATTTGGTTTAATAGTTGCAGGGTCTGTTTGATTAAATTTATTTTGCATATCGTTAAAAACAGCTGCACGCGCTCTCTTTTGTTGAGAGTGATTAAGGGAATTGAATGTAATTGCTTTTTCATCTTTATCTACTGCGCCCTCTGCTTTAATTAATTCTTTAGCACGACGAGTTAATAGAGCATCTAAATTCATGCTACGTCTAGGGTCCATCGGTGTTCGCGTACCATCGTCGTTTTCAAAAGAAAGTAACCTATTACCGCTAGGAGTTAACCTAGTCATCTGTAGATTACGCATAAAGGGAACTATTGAACCCGCTTTATTACCTGTTTCTTTTTGATAAGCAACCATGTCACGGTAAGCTTGATTAACCAATTGATCCATTTCATCTTGAACTGGAGGATCGTAAATAGGTACACCTGACTTTCTAAAGAAATTAGTTATCTCCGAAGCAAACCCTTGTTCGGTATTTCCAAGATTAAAGAGTGCTGTATCTGTTTTATTTCCCTTTTTATTAGTCGTCCGATTCTCTGCTTTCGCAGTTTCTTGCAGATTATCTGTTAAACGTTTTTGGAAATTTAATTCAGAAGCCCTCATTTCTTTTGCGGTCATACCTGGGGTGTAAGACAAATCAATTACTTTCTTTGTTTCATAGTCAGCTAAATCTCTAGCACGTTTGGCGTCTGCCGCTTTGCTACTTTCAATACGTTTTTGTTCAAGACTGTATTGATCAGCTGCTTGTTTTGCTGCAGTGCTATCATCGTAACCCATTGCTTTAGTCACACCATAACCGACTGCTGCTTTTGTTAACGCTGCGGGATCAAACATTTCTTTAACTGCGCCAACAATTGTTGAACCCAAACCACCTTTTTCTTTAGGCGGTGTTTTTGTAGCAGGCGGTGGGTTAGTAGTTTGGCCTATAATACCTGACATATCAATTCCCGAATCAATCTGAGCGGGAGGCGTTACTTGAGGTTGCGGCGCTTGTTGTACAGGTTGCGCGGGTTCTAAAATAGATGGTACTTCTCTTTGTGCATCTAAAGGTCTGAATAAATTAGTCACACCAGTACCCATTGCTTGACCTGCTTGCGCTCTCTGTAGAGCAATACCACCTTGTTGTTCAGCTAGGGCCATAGCCCCTCTGCCGATCGCATCAGGAAGACCTGCTATTGAAGCCCCGATAGGATCAAGGAATCTTTCAATTGGCGTATCATCTGGTTTTGGGGTAAAGTAATTTGTTTCTTCGGGTGAAACGCCTTCGCGTTGTGCTTGAATAGCTGCATACATATCAGCCGTTTCTTTATTTTTATATTGAACACCATCAGAACCCATGTAAAACCCTTGCGGTTTCGGAGGAGACCCTTGCGCCTTAGGGACGCCAAGAGTTTCGTTTAACGCGTTTTGTTTTTGAATAATTTTTTGATTATCCATCAAAGCTTTAAAACCTTCTTGCTGAAGTTTGAATTCCCCTTTTTGATCTTCAAGTTGACCTTTTAAAATAGCTTTTTCTTTTTCAAATTTAACTAAATCTTCTTCTTTTTCTGCTTCAAATTTCGGTTGAGCCCAAAAATTTTCCAGTCCTTTAAACATTAGGAATTGAAGAGGAGTAACATAATTATCAGTGAGACCTGGAACTAAATGTTTATAAGATATTTCTTCAGGAAATTCTTCGTTCTCACGAATAGTTATCTCATTTGTTTTTTCAACTATTTGATTTTGAAGATCTTGAATCGGAGGGATTTCATTAGTCTCTATACTTTCTGCTGCATCAAAAATATTATTTTTAACTCTGCCTTCGTTAATCATAGCTTCGATCGCTGGTTTATTGGCAGGGTTCTGAGCAGCGGGAGCAGGAATTACTGCTTCCCCTGGAGTCAACATCGCAGGGACAGTATCACTAGGACCCGCTTCGGGGTTCGTAAGTTTTCGATAGTCCATAAGAGCCTCCTATTGAGTTGCTTGCATAGCTTCTTGAATTCGTTTATAATGATCTTCCATAGCTTTTTTATTTTGTTCAAGCGTTCTTTTAGAAAAGTTAAGGTCAGCCATACCGCCACTAGATAAACGACGATAATCAGGTTCTTCTGCTGTCTTTACTTTCTTAGTGCCATCTTTAAGGCCAACACCAGTAACTAAAGGACCTAGTAACAAAGCGGCAACAGGGTTGTCTTCAACAAAGTCTATAGTGTCTTCGCGAAAGGCTTTATCAGCTGCAAGCTTAGGTGCAAAACCTAAAAAACCTTCAGCAGCCATTGCTTCTATATCAAGACCTTGTTGCTGCTGTGGAGCAGAGTTTCCTGCTACTTTCGGTTTGTTTAAGGGTTCCGTATAATTAGTAACGTTAGTTGTCCCGTCCTGATAGCCTTCCGTCTCGTCTTTCATCATTTTTTCAGATTCAGTTTCGGGAACTGGAGTTGGAGCTTTCTTTCCACCCATCAAAGGACCTAGGGCTGCAGCAGCAGGGGCAGCTTTACTACCACCACCGCCAAGTGCATTACCCGCTAAACCGCCAATAAAACTACCAACGGCCATACCAAGAGGGCCACCTACAGATCCAAGTGCCCCACCAATAGTTGAGCCAGCAGCGCCCATGCCTTCTGATTTACTAATCTTACCATCGTCTAAAAGACCAACGCCTAATGCACCGATGCCTGGGATTAACGCGCTACCAAGAGAACTACCTGCCGAACTCGCAGCAGCTTTAGTTGCTTCTTGCCCAGCAATCTTAACGCCTTCGCCAGCCAATGATTTAGTGAGGCCTTCTACACCAGCCTTCGTAGCCGCGTCTGCACCTGCAAGTTGAGCCGCTGAAGTAGCATTAACAAGAGGTTGAGTTGCAGCTTCTTTAGCAAACATCCCCCCCGCTTTTTCGAAACCGTAATCAACGCCTTTATCAATTGCCTTACTAGCAACCACTTGTCCTACTTGCTCTTCAGCAGTAGGCTCATTTGAAATTGGAGCGGCTTGGAATCGTGCGCCTTGAAGACTCTGCGTGAGATCCTCTGGTTTCTGTGAATCAGCAGTAGCGTAAAGAGAACCTTGATAGTACCCCATAGGCGTAACCATCTTCGTCCCGTCAGCGTAACCTTTACAGTTACACGCGCCCTTACGTTTCCCGCAAGAACACATCATATCTTTTTTACTACGCATTACTTACCTCCGCCTTTTGAGGTTTGTCCCATTGGGATACCTGTAAAGATACTTCCCATTTCTTTAAGACCGCGAACAGGGGCTTCTGCCATCATTTGATCGCGAGCAGTTTGTTCTTTACCAACACCGCGAAGAACATCAACACCACCTAACGCCGCCTTTTGAGCCGCGCCACCTTGTCCGACTGCTTGTTGTGAAGCAGATCGACGCGCACTTAAATCACTCATGCCGAGCTTTGCAAATTGACCTTCCAAGTTTGCGCGGCCTTCTGCTTGAGCGATGCGATCTCGCGCACTTCCAGGAACACCACCACCCGCTGTACGAGCGCCTGCACGTTGAGCTTCGGTAATACCTGCTTGTCGGGAAAGTTCTTTAGCCATTCCGCTAAGATCTGCTTGCCCGAACAAACCAGTACCTGCTTGTGCAGCTTGTTGTGCAGCAAGAGTGGCTTGACCTGCCTGGCTTAACTGGCCTGACATACCAACGGCTTGTTGTTGAGCTTGTTTTAAAGCAGCAGCCTCTTCACCAATAGCACCGAACTCACCTGTTTTATCTGCAAGCATACCTGCGTATTTACGCGCAAAAGGTTTGAATTCACTTGGAACGTTAACCTTAGTAGTTGTTGTACTACCGCCTTTATAACACACATGACCATTGAGCTTCTTATCAAGCCATTTATCGTTGGTCTCGATAACGATTCCCATGAGGTCTTGGAACATTTCGTTTTCGTATTTCATAATTGTTTCCTCAATTATCTGTTTACTCCCCTAACGGAAGTGTTGAGAACAATATCGTTCTCTTCGCCAAAAAGCTTTTTAATGTAATTACCAAACTTCAGACCATTATCGTCTTGAGACCTAATCGTATCCGCTCTCCAATCGGTAACACCGAGTTGAGCGTAATGATTGATAAACCGTCTAAATAACTTTTCAAAGACCTCATGGTATTTTTCATGGGTCATGTCTGTGCAAACATCTTTCATATCTGCAATGTACGACCCAGTGTACCAATTCGAAAAGTAACTGGCTGTAAGGAATCCTAACATAACGTTGTTCTCATCGAACACACCTATGCAAAGATTCCCAGACGAAGGGTCTTTAGCTTGTTCGTATAGAGCAAGAGTATTCTTAATCCACACGTATTCATTATAAGCATTATATCCCATCCCATCACCTTGATGAGCGCGTGGGGTATTTTCTTTTTCGCAAAGGGCGATAAGTTGACAGATATCACTGTCAGTAATATTTCGTATAATCATTGTGTCCTCAATGGGAGGGGTCCCGAAAGACCCCTCCGTTTATTATCGGTTACCACGAGATTCTGCGGGTTCAGTTTTATAACCAATCCCAGATACTCTCCATGGGGAAGTACTCGTAGGAGCTTCAATGTTAGCATTAACATCTTCGAGACGAATATTAAATACTCGTCCGTTCTCTCTTACATCTACTTTATAATCTTCTGCGTAACTGAAAGTAATCGGTGAAGTAGCGCCTAATGTATCAATCGTTACTTGACCTTGTTCTACTTTTGTTACATTAAGACCAGGAGCATCTGAACCAGATATCCTGAAATTAATATTCCCTTCATCAACTAACATTTGAACGTAAGAAACATTCTTCTTATATTCAACTGAGTTATCAATAGGTAGCTGAACACGTTCAACATATGATCGATAAGCTATTCCCGTATCGTTATTTGGAGGATCAGCTTTGAAAGCGTAACCAAAACCTTCAGCAACCGTTGTAGTTGCATTAGCTACTACAGGATAAAACTTACTAAGATTAAAATTATCTTCAGGGTAAGGTCGTTCACTATCTGTTCTAATTTGTAAAGTAGCAATATTAATTGAAGGTGCTGCATTAACCCCTGAAATATTATTACCACTCGTTCTACTTACATGTGCAATATTACTACTATCCGATTGTTCATCGAGCGTAATAGAAATACTATTAATAGCAACGTTATAATCGGTCGATTGAATTTGCACAGTAGACGTACTACCCTCTGGAATAGAGGCTTGTAAGCCTTGAACAGCGGCTGAGTTGATTCTGTTTTTAAAATCATTAGCCATTGTAGAAGCTGATGCAGTGTTACTAACTGTAATAACTTCATTCGCATCAATTGCATTTTCATAATCAATGTTTAAAGTAATCATTGTTGGAAGTACTGCAGGATGCCCTACTTGACTCTGCGTTGTTACAAAGTTAGTTGATTGACTGCTAACAGTAAATGTTCCTGAAGGTACAACAGCACTCTGATCAGTTAGTCCAGCATAAGAAATTGCTTTAACAAAAGCTGCTCTATCATCAAAACTAACATCATAAGCTGTTACGTCATTTCTATTTTTAAGAATCCAATCGGAAACTTTACTAGTTAATGTAACTACATTGCCTGATGAAGATGCATTCCAATTAGGCCAAGAAGTATTAACCTGAATTGCAATTGCTTCTGCTACATCATCTTGAGTAGAGCCGCCTACAAGTACTATATCGTCGTAATCCCTATAAGGATCGTACAATGTTACTTGAACAGATTCTAAAGAACCCTGCGTTGTAATGCTAGATGTTATTGAACTTGGTAAAGTACCCGCAGAACTTACATTAGTTCCTTGAGTGTATTCTAATTCAAAAACACTAAAGTTAGTTAATGTAGAATCAGTAGGATGTCCTGACACTGCAGGATAACGACCAGGTTGAGTAGCAGTTAATACTAAAGTATTACTTGAAGGGCTATGAACCGAAGTCCACCCATCGAAGTTATCACTAACAATTTCGTCATGAACCCTATCAAAGATTTCATCAATAGTCTCACCAGAACCTAATTTGAACGATATCAAAGTATTCCCATTAGGGTCTTTGAATACCGCTGTATCTGGGGTCCCTGAAGAATCACTTGAAAGAAAAGAAGAGAAAGTTAAAGCATTATTAGTTCCTGAAACATTATCTGCGGTAATACCCGTAGTAATGTCGGTAATCAATAAACTATAATCTTCCCCATCAGCCGTTCCAATTTTAATAAGATAATTGTTTTCTGCATCTAATCCAGAATTATTATCGTACCACTCATTTTCATCAACAATATTAATAGACGCATTAGCTGCGTTAATTATTTCGTCTCTTAAATATTCACCTATTTGAGTAGGCGTAATATACGAAGCTGTTAACGTACGATCAATATCAAATACTTCTGTACCATCAGAGTTAAACGCTCTAAAACGATAACGAGAAAAATTAGTTCGATGTGCAGCGACTGTTGTTTTAGTTGCTGAAGTATTAGAACCACTATTCTGCGTAAAATTTAAAGCTTGATCAGCAGCCGTTGCGGAAGCGTTTGTAAAATAAGTTTTTAAAACAGTTCCATTAGAAGTTGCTGTTAAGTTAGTCCCATTTTGATTAATGTAATCTTTTAAAAATGTACTTGTTTGAGTAGCATTAAGACCGCCAGGGAGGTTTACGTTTGTTAAATCCCCGAAGCTAGAACCAGAAGCACCAGATAAAGAAAACTGAGCTGCTTGTCCAAGTGAAACAGTATAGTTTCTAGATACATTAAACCCGTAAGGAAAATCAATTTGAAAGACTTCACCAGTATCAAGATTGCCTGCAGCATTACTTAATGTGTTAACGTTTTGAGTAACCCCATCAACAATCAAAGATGCATTAGAAAAATTAGTTGACGAACCATTAGTTAATTTATATCTAATATGTTCCTGTGTTCCTGATGATGTAACAACAACATCACTTGCGGCATAGCCGTTAACTCGTCCGTTTTGGATACCATTAAAAACTCTGTGTTGAACTCTAACAGGGTTCGTAGGATGAATCGTTGTAATTGACATAGTACGGTTATTCCAACCTGTAGCATGTCTAACTGCATCATCCGACCAAGAGCCTTGAGCATTATTAAAACGAGCTTGAAAGATACCACCTGTACCATTACTAACAGCCGTTGAAACTTGTTGAGCAACACCATTAGCATCTTCTTGGACGCATCTAAAATCTGTACCGTAACTCCATGTACCAGAGTAACTACCGCCAGCACCAATATTAAAGGTCATTAAATAAGTATCTCGACCTAATTGAGGAGTAAAACCCCATTGGCCTCCGAGATCATTACAATCTACCCAAGCCGAAGGGTTGCCCGTATTAGATAAATTAATTAAGGATGGCCCATAAGTACCGTAATTACCTACATTACCGTTTGCAGCGGAAGCGTAAGAAATCGAAGGCAGACCAACACCATTATCTGCTATAGTAGAGCCATTATTTTTAGCGTTAACAGGGTTTCCTGCATTATAAGAAAATTGAGAAGTACTTAATTCTACAGTTTCGCTTGTTAAGTTAAGTCCAGAAAAAGTTTGAATATTACTTTCAATAGTCGCTGGTTTAGCACCGTTATGCGTCCCAGTAGTGTCTGAGATAGGTACTGTACCGCTTACAGTATATGATAAAGAAGACTCACTAAGAACTTTACCTTCGTGATAATACTCACCGTTACCTGAAATAGTTACGCCATCGATAACTGTGTTAACATTAGAGCCAGCAGGACAACCTGATACAGTATATTTAACTGCGGGTCGTTCGATTACATTATCTTCTGCTGGAACACCATTACCAGCGGCACACATAATTGTAATGTGAGCCATGCTAATTGACGATTGATTATCACGAGGGACTTGTACTTTAAATGTAACGCTATTATTCCGACCAGGAATAAAATATCGTGTTTGAGTTCCTGTAAAAGGTAACGGGCCATTTGGCGAAGTACCTGACTCGTTAATATTACCCGATTCAGCGCCTTCAATTCTAATATAATTAGTGTAGTTACTCTTATCACCATTGTTATTCCAAAACTGAACAGCATGGTAAGCATCAGCGCGAACATCGTTAGGCCATTGAAGCGTTACAAATGCGTAAGCCCCGCCACCCGATTCTCTTTCGGCAGCAAATTGAAAAAGAACTTCATGGAAGTTACCACTAACATTCTGATCATCAGGCCAAAGCCAAAAACCATGTCGGTTAATACTAAGTACACTGCCTGTAGAAAGCTGAACACCAGTTCTATTAAGAAATCCTCGCGAAGGAATACTCTTTGACTCTCTATTAGCACCATCACCACTTATATTGCCATACCAGCTGTAACGTTGCTTACTATGGGTTTCCGAGGTAAGCGTTAAATAGCCATTACTTTGCGGTAGAGTTTCACTTGTTGGTCGGCTTAAATTACTAATAGTAAACGGTCGAGTCGATTGTGACTTAGTAACAGTAATACCTGTGTTATCAATATTAGTATTCGTACCTGTACCTGTAAAAGTATTTATAGTACGGTTAGGAACACCTGAATCAAAACTTGAGTCGATATCAAAATGAATTTCTTCATTATTATAAGGAACAATATTTTCGTTTACTACGATATCAATTTCTTCTTCTTCGTAAGTAGAGGCCACTGCTGTTTCGTTAGCTGTATAATCGAAAGTTTGAACTTCATTAGTTCCAGAAGAAAAGGTTCCTGTAAAATTATCAACAGTTAATGTTTGAATTTCTTGTTGAGCATCAGATGTTGTATTACCTTCACCAGAAAATACTACATCACCACCTGCTACTCCAGCACCTCTTACAGGGGCCGAAACGCCTGATACAAGATTATCGCATTCATTGATAGACCAAGTATTATTACGATAATTCCAAGCCAAGTATTCATTACATTCACCATTAACAGATTTTTTAGTAGGATAATAAATGTGAATCTCATCAAGATTAACATCTCTAACCATAAAGATGTTATCTTGGTTAGCAGGGATTGGGTTTAAGTTATTGTAAAAATAATTTCTTACTTTACCATCACAAACTGATTGGATAGAAGCAGGATGTCCTGCAAATAAATAAATATCGTCAGCACCAATAACTAAGTGTTTCCCGTCAAATTCAAGTACGCAACCTGTTTCGAGAGCGCCATAACCTTCAATGATCGTTTGAACAGATTCATTTCCACGAGCATCAAATTGAAGACTGTGAATTGAATCTGAAGTGTAAATCATTGCGACACCTTGAAGCGGAACAATGTCTTGAACCGCAGATGTAGTAGATAATTCAAACTCATTTGCGAAAAGATTAGTCGCCCCAGGTTGCCACGTTGTAGGGATCTCACCTGCAGGGGCTTGTACTGAAACTCGAATAGTCCCAGGAAAACGTTTACTAGCGTTTAAAGAAGGTACACCTGTAGTGATTGGATACTCTGAAAGGTTACCTGCAATTAAAACGTTACGATAACCTCTTACGACTTTAGCTCCAATATGAGTATCAATGCCTGCGGCTCTTTGCCAATCCCAACCTGGAAGCGATTCAAGATTCGGTGTAGTATAACCTGAAGATAAATCACTTAATAAGTATTGAGGTGTATGATAGCCATCATTAATAATATAAGCGTAACCACCAGCAAAGAAAGTTGATTGCCAATCTTGTGAGGTAATTCCATCATAACTTGTAGGCTTAAAAGAGTTAAAAGTAGCTGCGCCTTCATTTGAAGTATATGCAGCAAAACTAGATGCATCTGGGGCGGAACAAGTAATTACTGTTTTACCACCCACATATGTGACTGAAGAAACCGTGTAGGAAGTATTGTAATCAGTAACTGAAGATCCAATAATCTTAATAACATCTCCACTCAATAAACCTTGAAGGACGTTTCCTTCTGATGATTTAAAAGTAATAACAGGGCTTGTCGCGGCACTAATACTTTCAACTTCGTAAGAAGCAAAATTAATTCGCTCACGATTACCTATTGCTCTAATCGAATTAAATACAGGAACGTTAGGCGTAACCGCATTATTTCTTTGAATTTCAATGTATTGCGGTTCTTGCAAAGCTGGCCAGTAATCTAGAAAGTCTGTTACAGGAGTAAAAGAATAAGTACCACCAGTAGCATATGCAAGATTACCTGAAATATCATTTGTAATAGTGACTACTTTATTATCATCAGAAACAGCAAAAACCGTGTAATCTACGCCACTATAAACAGCAGGGGTAGTTCCACTTATTTGAAATGTATTTCCAACAGCAAGAGCAGGAGAATCTGCAAAAGTAATTGTGGCTTGATTAACCCCTCCACCTTGCGAAATGCTTGTTACATTTACAAAAGTAGTAACAACATCAGGAATAGCTTTTACAGTTCCTTTTCTTTTTTGGATAGAATTATTTTTAAATAAAACATTTTTACCATCAGTAAAAACATTAGGCGGTAAGATATGTCCTGGAGTATCTTTAACAATACCTGTACTATCAATCCCTACAATTGGAATTAATTGTTTTTCATCAGCCATACTTAATCCTCGCGTTGTTTAAACCGATCATACAATTGAACTGCATACCATATAATAGCAAATCCAGCTGCAACCGGAGGAAGAAACCCTAAATAAGATGTTACAATTGTACCACAAGCAGTAAGGTCTACTAATTCTTTCATTTTTCTTTCCCTTTAAATTAGAGGGCCTTCAAAATTAATACGAATGTTGCCACCTGAAGATTTTTTAAATACTTCCTCATTAAGCAAACGTTGAATTAATTGAGCTGCCTTAGTTTCATACTTTGTAGATTCATTGGTTTCCCCAAGATAATCGTTGATAAACGAAAGAGCTAAATAAATTAATAATTGCTCTTGGTTATCTCTAAGATAATGCGGTTGTTCTTTCCCTCGAAAGTAAACTGCGTTTGTATAGTCATCTGTAAGAACGGAAGACGCAACATCTTGTCCTGCAACAGGTGCGCTTACTTTAAAGTAAAGAGCAGTACCATTATTAGAGTCTGAACTCTCAAGATTGTTTAAAGCAAAGTTACTTGGGTTCACTGGATATTCAGTCCCAAGATCGCTACCGTCTGAATAATAAACTATTTCGAAACTATCGTTGACGTTAAACTTTGGGTTCACTAACACTTTATTTTCTTTCGTTGAATAAAGATAACTTGAATATTTATTTTGATTCCTATTAACAAACGAACGATAGTCTGCGCGTTGATACTCTAAAGTATCTACTTCAATACTTTCAGCATTACTAACAGATTCCGCAGATTGATTATAAGAAACAACAGTTACCACATCGTTTTGGTTTGCAGGCGAAGCAAGAGTGATTGAAACGCCATCTGTCGCAGTATAACTATCCGATGTTTGAAAAATACCGTTGATAGTTACTAGTACTTTAGATGGAGTATAAGATAATGTGTCGCCACCATAATTTGAACCTGTAAAAACAGTTTGACCTGCCGTTGCAATAAATTCACATTCTTTAACAGTCGTGCTTTCAACTATATTATTAAAAGTTACAATAGATACAATATCATTACTGTAAGCAGGGGTTGTTAAATTAACACTAATACCATTATCAGCTGAAAAGTCAACTCCAGCAGTTAAGAATACACCGTTAAGCGTAACCAAGATT
>Ga0206682_10001866_pt1 | contig 20009 bp, 22 predicted proteins | sample M240m12015metaG_FD_155444 | JGI IMG/M metagenome (GOLD analysis project Ga0206682, IMG submission 155444) | Ammonia-oxidizing marine archaeal communities from Monterey Bay, California, United States - M2 40m 12015 | ecosystem: Environmental > Aquatic > Marine > Intertidal zone | place: USA...
GACATATTAGGTAAAGACCGCACGCTTGCTACCGAACAAGCAGTACAGCAATACATTACCGACAACGCTTCAGTTATCTTCTAAGGAGAACAACATGGCATCAGTAAGATTAGGAAAAGATTTACGAAAAACAATCTTTAGGGCTGCAGAAAAAGCATATGACTCTACTGCAACCGAAGCAACAGTAGACAACGATATCCTCGAACAAATATGGAAAGGCATCGTTGATCACCCAACACATCAAGCTTACAGCAAGTATGTGGCAGACCACAAAAGAAGCACCGAGAATTTTCTTTATCAACAGATAAAAAAGACCGAATCAAACAGGCTTTGTGTCTCAGGCTACGGAGGAGAAAAAGAAGATCACCGAATTTACCTTGATCTACCGACAACTCGAACCTCTTACATAGACTACGGCTATAACGCTCACCACGTCGAACTAAGCGATTTACATTTATCTTCTGTGCAATATCTTGCCATTAAAGACAAAATAAAAGCAGTTTCTGAAAAACGCGTACAAGCCGCAACAGACAAACAGCATTACCTACGCCAAATCAAAGCTCTGCTTGAAAGCTGTAACACACTTAAACAGTTACTCGATACACAACCTTCAATGAGAGAGTTCGTAGACGACGAGCTGGTTCGTGACATGCACAAAAAAGTGACTCGCGAATCTCAAGCTAGAGAACGTCGTGAAATTGCACAAGTCGACAGTGACCTTATTAATCAAGTGGTACTCACATCTAAACTGGTAGCTTAATTATGGAACATGAATCATTAACCATGCAGCGTGTTACCTCAGCGCGTTCGCAGCTTATTCTCAACGAGCCATTCTTCGGCGTATTGAGTCTCAAGCTAAAAGTACGCGAACGCGATGATCTCAAAACAGCTGCAACAGACGGTACTCACTTAGACTTCAACGCTAAATTTATAAACAAACTAACTGACATGGAACTGCAGGGCCTCATTGCACACGAAGTCATGCACTGTGTCAGTCACCATATGACGCGACGGCAGGAACGCGATCCTATGCAGTGGAACATTGCAGCCGATCACGCAATCAACTTGTTTCTTTTAGATACAGGCTTCATCTTGCCCGAGGGTGGCGTACACGACGAGCAATATCGTGATATGACAGCCGAAGCAATCTACGAACAAGTTGACGAAGACGCAAAACCTTGTATTTGGGGCTTAGTTAATGACGCAGGTGAAGCTGCTGTTGACGCAGACTCCGGTTCTGGCTTGGAAGTTTCATGGGATCTTGCAGTTCAACAAGCTGCCGAAGTTGCTAAAGCAGCAGGCAAGCTACCAGGCGGAGTCGAGCGTCTTATTGATCAGTTAGAAAAAGCACAGATCGACTTCAGACAATACTTATGGCCTTTCTTTACAGGCAACAGCAAAGATGATTTCACCTGGCGTCGCCCACACCGTGCTTACATTAGTGAAGACGAATATTTTCCATCAATGCACAGTGAGGCACCCGGTACATACGTCATCGGCATGGATACTTCTGGCTCAACGCACAATCAAATACACAAATTCCTATCTGAAATTTGCGCTATTCACGAAGACCTTAAACCAGAACGCATGGTATTTATCCAATGCGATACAGAAGTTGACGAAGCACGCATCGTCGATGTAACTGGTGATGAGGAACTAACCGATAGCATCCTCAATGTAGGCGGTGGCGGCGGCACGTTATTCCAACCAGTCTTTCGCTGGGTAGAGCAACAGCAAATCGAGCCGGAAGGCATGGTGTTCTTTACTGACTTAGCTCCAGCGGACAACTATCCCCCAGAGCCAGATTACCCTGTCTTGTGGGTTTCAACAGACGCTAATGAGGTCGCTCCTTGGGGCCAAACCACTTATCTGTTGCAATAATAAATTAGTGCGGCTAATATCGTGTATGCATTGAGGCATAGATATGAAACCAGCACAAAGCACGACGCTTTCAAGCGATACACAAGACTTTAAAAAATCTATTAGCAGCTTGATACAAGTCAACAAGTGTCATGTGACACCTGCTGATTGGGCTCGCATCTCAACACTCTACCCTTACGCATCAAGTGCTTGGGTAGCAGTTCCCAAAGAAGACGTGCGGTTCTTAGAGCTACTTGTCAGAGATGGCTGCTCCTATGCCTACGCATCGTTATTGCAGTCCTGTGATCGCAACAACATTGAGTGGATACATTTTTCCAAAGATTATCCACTCATACGGGGGCTAGAAGTTTTCACAGATGAGTGGCGAACCCAAACAGCTTAAACAAAATGTTTTAGACCGCATACGCATCGAACAAGAAACAAAAGAGTTTTTAGAACGTGGCGGAAAAATCAAAAAAATGCCTAAGCACGCTAGTGCATGGGATGAAGACGCGGTTGAGTTTATCCCGCGCAAAATACGAGGTAAAAAACGTGAGCAAGACGCTCCTGACTCTTGATTTTGAGACTTACTACGACGTACAGGTTTCGCTACAAAAGATCTCTACAATGGAATACATCAGACACCCTATGTTCAAAGTGTGGGGTGTTGGCCTTCAAGTAGATGACGGCGAACCATACTGGGTGCCCGAAGACGAAGTTGAAGCTGCGCTTGCAGAGTTTGACTGGGATGACACTGCCCTCTTATGCCACAACACTCCGTTTGATGGTTTCATACTGACCCAATACTACAAAATCAAACCTGCCTATTACTACGACACCGCAGCAATGGCACGAGGATGGTGGCCGGGACAAACAGCTTCTCTCAGAGCAACAAGCGAACGCTGCTTTCCACACGACGAAACTATGCGGAAAGGCACCGAGTTGGTGAATGCCAAAGGTATTTACGATCTGCCACCTGACATAGAAGAAGAGATAGCTGGTTACTGTAGGCAAGACGTTGCTTTGACTTACGCTATTTTCAAACAGCTAATAGAGGGATACCCACAAAGCGAGTTAGATCTTATAGATCTGACAACCACCATGTTCTGCGAGCCAATCCTGAAAATAGATAGGGAGCGGCTCACCATGTACCATGAAACAGAAGTCATGGCTGGTGAAACAGCAATCAGCAACAGTGGCTATTGTAAAAAGGTACTTGCCTCAAACCAAAAGTTTACCGCTGCAATCAAAGAAGATCTTGATATCACTGCCCCCACCAAAGTCAGCCCAACAACAGGCAAAGTAATACCTGCATTAGGCAAAAATGATGCTGGCTGGAAACAGATGCGCGCTATGTACCCAGAACACGAGCATGTGTGGGCTGGTCGAGTAGCGGTTAAATCCAGAATAAACGAGACAAGAGCAACACGCTTCCTGGCTGCAGCTGACCCCGTTACTGATACCCTGCCCGCTCCTTTGCGGTATTACGCAGCTCACACGGGCAGATTCGGAGGCACAGACAAACTTAATCTACAAAACTTACCCAGAGGCAGTGAACTTCGTAAGTCTTTAATTGCCCCAGATGACCACCTTGTTTATGTCGCTGACCTGAGCAACATCGAAGCTCGCATGCTTGCATGGCTTGCTGGTCAAGACGATTTATTAGCGCAGTTTGCTCACGGCGAAGACATCTACAGCAACTTTGCTGCAACTGTGTACAACAAGCCCATTGATAAGAAAGAACACCCTACCGAACGGTTTGTAGGCAAGACTGCAATCCTTGGTCTTGGTTACGGCATGGGCGCAAAGAAGTTCCAAGCAACACTTGCCGCCGGAGCAGCAGGTCCGTCGCTACAATTCTCAGACAGTCAAGCTGCGGGCGTAGTTACAAAGTATCGACAGTCCTATTACAAAATCCCAATACTTTGGAAACGCTTAGAAAACTTCTTAGCTATGTCACTGCAGCAACGCGGTACTTTGGATTACTCAGTATTACAATTTACTAATAATGAAATAATACTTCCAAACGCTATGTCATTGAAATATATGGACTTAAAAAACGAGGGAGGAGAATTAGTATATACAGGTAGAAACGGAAGAGAAAAGACCTATGGCGGAAGACTAACTGAGAACGTCGTCCAAGCCTTATCTAGAATCGTAATTACAGATGCAATGCTCAAACTAAGAAACGAATTAACCGAAGGTCAAGTTGCGCTAACTGTCCACGATGAAGTGGTAATAGTTGCCCCAAATACTAACCCTGATGCTACAATGAATTCTATAATTGATATCTTGTGTACACCCCCGAACTGGGCAAAGGATTTGCCGCTAGACGCCGAAGGGGGATACGCCCATAACTACAGTAAATAATATGTCGCGACTGGTATTGACAAGGAAAGTCAACGATAAGGTCACCCTCTCCAAAGACGGTGAGCATGTCGCTACTGTAACAGTGGGTCGGATAGACCGAAACCAAGTCAGAATCGTATTCGAAGCAGACTCTAATGTAGAAATAACCCGAGAGCCTCGGGAAAAAAAGTCTGCCTAACCATATTAGCGGGACTAATCTAAACTATGAAGGTTACTTATCTTGGGGCCGCTAACGGCCTTAGACTGAGCAAACACTACGACGGTGAAAATAAATTTACTCCTTACCCACATGTCAAAAAAGTAAACTCCTATCAGTATGACGTAGCGTCAATAGATGAGCTCTATAGCTCGGTTGTCGATAACGCAGCCATTGGGAACTGTTTACTTAAAGGCAATCTAAAGCGAGAACTAGTAGAAGAAAGCCGTGCGGGCGCAAGCGACAAAGCATCGCCAAGCGGACTATTAGTTTTAGACTTTGACGGAATAAAGATTCCTGGCAGCAGCTTTGCACCTTACTGGAATATTGACAGTGACAAGTTCAAGCAAATAGCTGAAGCATTAATGAGATGCATGCCAGCTGAGTTGCAGAACGTAAGCTACATAGCACAAGCCTCATCAAGCATAGGCTTTAAGAACGACGCAATAAGCATGCATATAATTATGATGCTAGATGTACCGTTAGCTGCAAAAACAATCAAGCTTTGGCTGCAGCACGTCAACTACACGACTACGCTATTTGCAGATCAGTTAGAGCTAAGCGTTAACGGACAGTCTCTAAAGTACCCGCTTGATATATCAGTAGCCGACAACAGCAAGCTTATCTTTATCGCGCCCCCAACCTTTACCGACAATAAGAACGATCCATTTAACAGTGCGGACGATCGAATTGTATTAGTTAGCAAACAACACGATCAGCTGCAGCTTGCGTCGCTTGTTGCAAACCTTAGTCCTCAACAGGTCTATGAAAAAAGCCAAGTTATTAAGAACAAGCTGCGAGAAACTAGCGGGCTCAAAAAAGTTACTGAAAAAATTAAAGTAATGGACATCGATCGACAGCCGCAAGAAGTGCTATTAAACCCAGATCGAATGTCTATTGTGATTGCAGATACAACTAACACGCCGTACATCCGCTGCAACATAAACGGCGGAGACAGCAAAGCGTATTGGTTCAATCTTGATAACCCAATCTATATGCACAACTTTAAGGGCGAGCCAATATTTCTCATCGAACAAGCCGATAGCGATTTTTATCAGTCAATCTTTGACACGTTTGCTAGTGAGATGGAGAAAGAAGGCCGACCAGAGTATCCAGTTGTCTTTCGAGACTTCAATACCGACACGTATTGGAACGGGATTTATAACCCAAACATCACTGAGTTTGAGGTGCTGAAGCCTACATCTCGACAATCAATTGAAGACTTTATGAGAACACACGGACGCCCTGCCCCAGACTTTGTGCCTGATGCAGACATGTCGTTCGACCCAACAAACACGGGACCAACAGTTGATCTGTCTACGATGCCTTACCGCATTAATACATTTAAACGCACAATGTATATGAACAACGCCATCACACCAGAAGCTCCTATTGAGCTTGGCTACGTGACAACAATAGAAAACAAGTGCCCTACTATTTTCAAACTCATGCGACACATCCTCGGAGACGGACAGCAAGAAGTAGAACGCTTCTTTAACTGGCTTGCTTATATCTACCAAACTAAAGAAAAAGCAAAAACTGCTTGGGTGTTAAGCGGAGTGCCTGGCACCGGGAAAGGCGTGTTTGCTTATCAAGTACTCCGTCCTTTATTTGGTGAAGAACAGGCTCCCGTCAAAACTCTAGAAAACCTTGAAGAGCAATTCAACTCATACCTGCAGCGCGCACTAGTGTGTGTGGTAGATGAGTTTCATATGGCAAGCAGCACGGCTGCACAAAAGGTCGCAAACAAACTAAAGAATCAGATTACCGAGCCATCAGTAACAATACGTCGCATGCGATCAAATCAAGTTGAAGTCCCAAACTACACCAGCTTTATATTTTTAACGAACCATGTAGACGCAATTCGCATTGAACCGGGCGATAGACGATACAACATCGCGCCTCGACAAGAAGAAAAACTGTTAGATAAGCATCCAGAAATAGTATCGGAATTTAAAAACATACCAAAAGAATTGCTGCATTTCGCTGGCGCTTTAGAAACCTTTGCATACAACGAATCTCTTGTGCGAATGCCAGTAGACAACGAAGCAAAAAGACTTATGAAAACTGCATCACTCAGCGTATTCGAGGAATTTTGCCAAGCGCTGCGCGAAGGATCTTTAGATTGGTTCAACGACGTATTAGATATACGCATCACAAATGTTATGAACTCAGGCGAAATTGACGCAGCACAACGCTTTGTTAAAAGCTGGGTGGCAGATGCTCACGCTAAAAACTACAGCATTATCCCCACTGACGCACTGCGAGTTGTATTTAACGTACTGACTGAAGCGCGCCCGCCTCTGTCACCAATTGACTTTAAAAAGCGATTAACAAGAAACCGTGTGTCTGTGCAACGCAAGCGAGCAGCCGACGCAGGCCGAGACGCGCACCCTATCCGAGGGGTAGTTGTAGACTGGAAGGCTAATCAGATGCAATTACAGTCGATTATTAAGGCTTATTTCACTAATGAAGACGATGCGCTCTTGCGTACCCGTGCTAATTAGTTACACTAATACCTGACATTATGTCGGACTTCAATATGACCGTTGCCAAGACACAATCAACTCGCCCTGACGCTGACAAAATCATGTCAGACAAGCCACCATTAGGCCCTGTCCGTGCATGGTCATACTCAGCACTTAAAGTATTTGAAGAGTGCCCTCACCGCACATTTCTATCTCGTGTCAAAAAAATAAAAGAGCCCTCTAGCCCTGCTGCAGACCGAGGCACGCAAATACACCAAGAAGCCGAAGACTATGTAAACGGTACGTTAGGTGAATTCCCAAGTAACTTAGAAAAATTTAAAGACGACTTCGAAACTCTACGAGCATTGTTTGCTGAAGCAAAAGTAGAACTCGAAGGCGACTGGGCTTTCACAGAAGAATGGGAAATATGCGGTTGGATGGAGAGTAGAACATGGGCTCGCATCAAACTCGATGCTTTAGTAAGAGAAGACGAGCAAAGCGCACGAGTCATCGACTACAAAACTGGCAAGAAATGGGGCAATGAAATTGGTCACAGCCAGCAAGCTTTGCTTTATGCCATTGCTACTTTTGTCAGATACCCATCGATTGAGTTTGTACAAACCGAACTGTGGTACTTAGATAAAGGTGAAACAACCGTTAAAACCTTCACAAGAGCAGAAGCAACACAGTTTCTTCCTGGCTTCCACGCTCGCGCTACTCGCATGACAAGTGAATTTAATTTTGAGCCGTCGCCCTCAAAATCAGCATGCCGATGGTGCTCCTATAGAAAAGGCGATAACCCCGAGTGTGAATGGGGTATTGGCTAACAACGGAGGTTAGCAATGAAGCAACAATTATTAGCTGCGATTGCAGCAAGCTTACTAATATCTGGATGTGCGTCTTCGACAACTCAATATTACGAAGCAGTACAAGCTGCTGCACAGGCAAACGCTGCTGCTTCACAAGCAAAATTTGATGCCTTAGCACAAATAGCAAGCGCTGGAGACGGACAAGCAGCATCTGCTGCAGTAATGGCTCTTGCACTGACGCAAACGCCTGTTGTAACTCCCCAACCACAACAATCAGAAGCTTTGAAGTGGGCTTCGGTGCTCGCAACTCCCATAAGCTCGCTTGGTATGATGTGGTTACAAACTGATTCTGCTAACACGATGGCCGAATACAACGCAGAAGTTGACTTAGCACGCATCTCTGCAGACTCAGTCAATCAACAAGCGCTATACGGCTCCTTTGTTTCGTCCAACCAGATCACTGGTGACGTTGCCACGGCTGGTATGACTGCGATGGGCAACGTGGACTACACCCCCTTCGTTAATGGCATGGTCTCGCTGGGTGAGGCTGGGCTTAATTCCAACGTCTCCATCGCCACGGTCGGTTTAAACACGGCTGGCGAGCTTGGTGTTACCGGCATGAACAACCTAACCAACTTAGGTGCCGCTGGGATGACGGCTATACAAACCGTGGGAACAGAGGGGTTTGACGCACTAAATGCCTCCACTGCCGCGTGGCTTAACTACTCCGCAACAAGGGATACGACCTTTGCGGGGATGATGGCTACTGAACAGAGCGGATGCGTTGTTACAGCAAATGCTGAAGGTCAAATAGTAGTGACCTGCCCTTAGCAATTACATATTCCTAAACAAACTGCAGACCCCCTGGGTCACTCCTATTGACCTCGCTTATGCGGGGTCTTTTTTTATCTGAGGTATTTATGAAAAAACTAGTCAAAGCACTGCAATACATCGGCATAACTGGTCTCTCCTTTGTGCTTTTTTACAGTATCTATCTCATGTTTATAAGCGTTACCACTTTTGTATTACCAATCTTTTTTCTAATAGCGTTAGTCGTCGTTGTCGGTCTTCAACTAGAGAAAGAAGAATGATTTGGCTATCTCGGTTAATTACAGCAATAGAAGTATTTCTTTTTATCAAAGCCATGCAAAAAAAGAGAGAGGCGCAATGCTCAACAGCAAAGGACGAGTCACCGAATGCTTCTTCATCAGAGAAGACGGAACACACATCCAGTACGAGCTCGCAACAGACCCACCAGAAGCAGCCTTCTGGTCAACCTACAAGCTCAAGCCAGGACATATAAAAGTTGTTGGTAAATACGATCGAAAAATTAAAAGCGAACTAGCAAAGGAAATATGTAATGACATCAATCGCCGTGAAGCTAAAGTCACCAAGCAGCCGATCGAGAACAAGATACTTAAAAAGCGTCAAGCCGCCCGCGCTAAACATGCTAAAGCCGGGAAAAAACAACAAGAAGCTCGGTAACAAGATAACCAAAGGGAAATGGAAAGGTCACCCTATGTACTCACTGACCTTAGAAGAACGCAACTCTTGTCCGGCTCATTGCGAGCAATGGGATAACTGCTACGGCAACAACATGCCGTTCGCGCTGCGCTATGACCATGCTCATCCAGACTTCTATCTAATGCTGGAGCAGCAGATAGCGTCTCTTGCCATGAAGCATGAAGCAGGTTTCGTGATTCGGCTGCATGTACTAGGTGACTTTCACAGCACGGAGTACGTTGGCTGGTGGCGCAGCATGCTTAAAAAATACAAACCATTACACATCTACGGCTACACACATCAGAGATCTTTTTCTGAGACTGGTTACGCCATAGTAAAAATGAACCGTAAATACGAGGAGAAATGCCGTGTTCGCTTTTCAGATGATACTTCTACTTTTTTTAGCACGCGAGTCGTCAAAGGAAGACCTGATGACTACACCTTTGGCAGAACAGATACACCCTGCCCTGAGCAAGCAAAACGCTTAAATAGCTGCGCTGAATGCACTATTTGTTGGGAATCTCGCGACCAAAGGGTTGTATTTTTCGAGCACTAGTATTAGTCTGGCTAATACATAACCGTCAGGAGGACACATGCGGATCAAAGTCGAGCTTCACCTCGATGACTACGAATGGGATGGCCGCACTCTCCTTTTAAAACTAACTCCTGCTGACGAATACATCGATGGCGAAGACCCTGACCCCGAAGAAGTCATTGTCGAAGTGCCTGAAAAAACATTGAAAGTAATTGGAAAATAAACATGAGACATAAAACATGCAAAAGCCATTTGAGCATCAAGACGCAACCACACAGTTCATCCTCAATAATCCCAGAGTTCTCGTCACAAGTGATCCAGGCACAGGCAAAACACGCTCTGTACTCGACGCTTACGCTAAACGGCGTGAAGGTAAGCTTCTCGTCATCGCACCCCTCAGTATCCTCGGAGCCAGCTGGGGAGACGACTGCACAAAGTTTCAGCCAAAGCTAAAGTACACGCTGGCATATGCTCGTAATCGTGCTCAAGCGTTCAAAGAAGACGTAGACATTGTCATTACAAATCATGACGCCGTTAAGTGGCTAGTTAAAAACGACCATCTACTCGATGGTTTCGACACTCTATGTATTGACGAGTTTACTGCGTTCAAAAACAAAGACAGCCAGCGCAGCAAAGCTATGGCTAAGCTTGCTAATAAGTTCGAATACCGCATTGCAATGTCTGGCACACCAAATAGCAACACCATACTAGACATATGGCACCCCACTTTCCTTGTAGATGGTGGCGAGCGCTTAGGACATCGCTTCTTTGCGTTCCGTAACGAAGTATGCAGCCCGGTATTCAATGGTTTCGCCAACATCTGGCAAGACAAACCTGAAGCCCAGGAGATGGTTGCTGCAGCTATTAAAGATATCAACGTGCGGTATCAGCTTGAGAAGTGTTTGGACATGCCAGAACAGTCAGTCCACACCATGCTCGTCGATCTGCCACCAAAGATACTAGAGCAATACAACACGCTAGCAGAGGACTCAGTGCTGTATACCGGCAAAGGCACAGTTAACGCTATCCATGCTGGTGCCAAGGTTAAAAAGCTCCTACAGCTCTGTTCTGGCGCTGTTTACGATGACAATGGTGCAGCTCTCGTGGTGCATGATGCACGATACCAGCTAGTGCTTGACCTAATACAAGCACGCGACCACTCGCTAGTTGCCTTCAACTGGCGGCATGAGCGCGAGAAGCTAACAGAGCTCGTTGACAAAGCTGGCATCAAGTACGCATTCATCGATGGCAGCACCCCAGCCAACAAACGCAAAGACATTGTTGACCATATGCAATCTGGTCAACTGCAAGTTGTGTTCGCGCACCCACAATCCGCCGGACACGGCCTCACTCTAACCCGAGCCACATCGGTTATCTGGGCGTCCCCCACTTACAACGCTGAGCACTACCAGCAATTTAATCGACGGATTTACCGTGCCGGTCAAACCAACAAGACCGAGGTTATCCAAATTGCAGCCCGCGATACCTGGGAGCCTGACGTTTACGAAAAACTGCAGACAAAGCTTGGGCGAATGGAAGACTTGCTAAACGTACTAAACAGACTAAACGAACTAAGGAAAACAGCATGAATTTAGGTGAACTCATTGAAGAGCGCGTCGCTAATAAAAAAGCCATAGACGAAATCAACACGCGCCTAAAAGAACTCAATCAAGAAAAAAGTGATTTGGACTACAAGCTCGTCTCAACGCTAGACGATACAGGTCAAATCAAAGCAGCCAACGACGCCGCATCCGTCTCCATCAAAGAAGAGACCGTGCCGACTGTCGTCGATTGGGACAAGTTTTTCGATTGGCTTAGTGAAACTAAGAACTTCGAAATTATGCAACGCCGTTTATCGAGTATCGCATGCAGAGAACTGTGGGCTTTAGGCGTTGATATACCTGGTGTGGAGCAACGCGATCTTCGCAAAATATTAATGCGAATTACTTAATAGAAAACAGGAAACTTAAACATGAACGATATGGCAATTATTTCAGACAAAATCCCAGCTCACCTCAAAGATACCTTTGAAGGTATTGGCCGTGGTAACGAGAATGTTGGCAACAACATCATTATCCCACAAGTCGTACAGATCCATCCCATGTCAAAAGTAGTGGCAGAAGGTGACGGTGACTGGCGACCAGGTGACTTCCGCAACATCGTCACTGGAGAGCGATTTGAGAAAGGGTTCACCTGTCTCAACATTACTGTCTTGTGTTACTGGACAGTAAAGCCCTCCTTCGGCGCGCAAGTCTCTGACTATCGTGCGTACCATTTCGAGACGGAAGCGCAAGCTCACGAGCACCTAGCTAGCAACGAAGATGCTAACAAAGATAACTATGAGATCTTTGAGAATCACGCGCATATGGTGCTTATGAAGGATGCCAAGACAGGCAAACTAGCTGAGCAGCCTGTCATGTTCCATCTAAACAAGAGCAAAGCTAAGATCTCTAAGCTCTGGAACACCAACCTTCGTAACATCGGCGGCGACCGTTTTGCCACTGTGTGGGACGTAAAGTCGGTGGTTGTAGCCTCTAAAGCAACAGGCGGCTCTGGATACCAAAACATCCAGATCGACAAAGCAGGCTGGGCTACAAAAGAGGACTACGAAAGCGCAATAGCTATTTACGAGCAGTATGCAAATACACCGTTTGATAAATAAGCTTGTGTGAACGAGCACGGCTTCATAAAAGCCGTGCATCGGCACCTTCCAGCTGAACTGTATCGATGGAAAATCCATGATACATATACCGGCGGCGTTCCCGACGCTTACTATTGTGGACCCGCCGGTTCCCTATGGGTTGAGTACAAATACATCAAGCTTCCAAAGCGAGAAAGTACGATTGTCACTTATTGCACGACAGAACAGCAACGTGTGTGGTTGACAAAGATGCAGAAGTACGGACAATTAACCACGCTAATAATTGGTTGGGATAAACACGCGACTCTTATTGATCCCCAGCTAATTAATAGTCCTCTCAATAGTGGCGAACTACAAAGACGAGGTATTACTTTTAAGGAAATCGCCCAGCAAATAGAAACAACATGTATGTCAGGAGGATATATACATGGGAACACTACCTAAAGCCGTGATCAATCTCCGTAGAATTTGGGAGGCTAAAAAAGATCACTTAGAAGTAACGCAAGCCCAAGCTGCTCAAAAGCTAGGATGGACGCAAGGCGCATTTAGCCAATACCTTAATAACATAACTGATCTACATCCTGACGCCGTAGCAAAGCTAGCTAATTTCCTTGAGGTTGACCCACACGAAATCGACCCCGCGTTTAACCCAATAGAAGCTACTCGCTTTAAAGTCCCCATCCTCTACATCCATCCAAAAACACCAGCCAACTACTCAGAAGTTACGTATAGAAGACGAATAGTCGCAACCGTAGCTGAAGAAAACTACAAGGCAATCTGCGCTATTAGATTAGAAAAAGACCTGCGCCCCATAGGCTTCAAAGGCCAAATGACGCTGTGCTCAAATATGTTCAAACTAAAAACTCCCAGGCTAACGCCCGGTCGCGTACCAGAATTTTATATCATCAAACGTAAAAATAGCGACCCGCTTGAAGTAGTAAAAATCAGTGAATGCCCACCTGACAAAGAGCTAGAAGCAAAGCTGCTGCCACTGCTTACTTACGTCATTAATTAATTTTAAATTACGACCGCTAATATGTTGCATTAGCAGATACCATGTATCATTATTAGCGGGTCTAATGACTACATGAGGTAGCAATGTCAGACGCAGTAGAAAACCCTCCCCACTACAATACTGGAAGCATCGAATGCATTAAAGCAATCGAAGCTTCTATGTCCCCTATTGAATTCCAAGGCTATTGCAAAGGCAACTGCCTAAAATATCTTTGGCGCTACCAATATAAAAGCAAGCCCCTTGAAGACTTAAACAAAGCAAACTGGTATTTAAATAAACTCATAACCTCTACGACGGAGCAACAAAAATGAAACATTTACATAGACTTAGGTGGGGTGCTTCTTGGGAGCATTTTAGAGAAACCGTACTACGAATTTGGAGCAGATCTAATTTCGAAGCACAAGACACATTTTGGACCAGCAAAATCGTTCTCCCCTGTATATTTGTTAAAGGCGTAATTTCTCGTGGCGACAGATCAACTTGGACTTGCGAAGCAAGAGCAATTGAGGAGGCGGAGAAATGGAAGCTTTGTTGATTGAAAAGTATGGTCCTTTTATGGACCTACCGGAGATAGCTAGCTTGTTAAAAGTAGAAGCTAGATCTATCTATAGCCAAATAAATCGAGGAAAACTCGATTTGCCACATATCAAACACGGCAAAAAATACCTGTTTCCCACCCCAGAAGTCGCAGCCTTTTTAGAGTCCAAAATAACTAATTACCCTCTATAGCAGCAAGCACCTGCCCCGGCTTCAGTTGAGTGTAGCGTTTAAGTGTGTCCCAAGATTTATGGCCGGACACCAGCGCTACTTGTTCTATCGTTAACTTTTGCTCAAACAAACGACTACACGCTTCGTGCCGAAGATCGTGAAAGTGCAGGTCTGGACATCCTGCTATTTGCGCTACATCTGCAAACTTGTCTGACACAGCACCAGCAGTAGCAACCTGGCAGAAGACTCTTCCGCGCTGCTTGCTGCATAGCCATAGACCATGAAGCAGGGTCCATGTTTCATGAAGCATGGGGATTGTTTCATCGTTGCCTTCTTTCTCTTGCGGATCTTTGCGATCACGAATGGTAAGCGTGCGGTTCTCGAAGTCTACGTCTTCCCATGTCTGCCGATGAATCTCAGCAAGTCGCATAGCATTGTGAACGGCAATAACAATGAAGTGCGAGATCCAGTGACCTTTGGCTGCTTCCATTAGCTTTTCGTACTCACCAGAGGCGAGCCTACGTGAACGCTTGCGACTAGGGCCTACCAACTTCATCTTTGCAAGCGCGTAGCGCGCGTCTCTCACGGGGTTTGTTTCAAAAGGCATGCCCCATGAGATGCGAGCAAACTCGACGAGCTCCGCCATATATTGAAGCTGAGTATTAAGCGTGCTTCGTGCAACACCCTTCTTGTCGTCTGTTCCCAACCTACGTTGACGACCATACTCCAACACTTTCTCTACTGTAATTTCATGCAGCTTGTAGTGACCGATTTCGCGTTGCGTCAACCGATAAGTAGAAATTTTGGACTCGCAGAAATTGTTAAGGGGGTGGACTTCTTCGATGTAGCGATCGATCAGCTGGCCGAACGTCGTCTTCTTTTCAGATCTCTGTTTGCGTGCCAGCAAAGCGCCGGACTCAATGTCCGCTTCTGTCCGCTTCGCCCACTGACGAGCTTCGGTTTTTGTGTCAAAAGTTCTGCTGACCGCTGGATACCCAGCTTTGCGAATTTCGGCGTAAAACCGTCCGTTCCGATTGCGGATTGATGCCATGTCTTCCTCATGAAGTGCGTCAAAAGTGCGTCATTGCACGAGGAAAACGATAGCAAGATTTTTTATGTCTGTAAAACAGTGACTTACAAACACTAATTTGAATGGAGGCTCGGGTCGGAATCTTGCCGTAAGTTGTTGTTTTACAACTACTTACTGTTACTTAGTACTGCATAGTACATATTGGATTACTGCATGCTACTGCATGCTACTGCATAAACTGCGTCAAAAATTGCGTCATTACCAAGAGATTGCGTCAAGTTCTGTTTCAGTTGTAGCAGCGTCTATCTCTGCGCGTAAACCGCGCGCTTTGACATGACAGGCGTTTACATGCGCCCCTAATGCCTGCCCAATCTGCTGTAACTCTGTAGCGTTGAACGTCTGACTAGAGTTATCTGCCAGAGTCCAGTCCATCTCTGTCGTATTATCTAAAGCAGCAAGTTGAACTGCGCCCTGGATACGCCTTTGGGATACTTCATTGCAGTCAAACGTAAAGCCATCCCATTCAAATAAACCAAACTCTTTAGAGTCTCGCTCTGCCTTAACTAACCACCATTTCTCTTCCTTAGCCGCTTCTAGATCAAAAACAGCCACAAGCCGCGCAACATTTTCATCTTCAAAGTATTGCGGCTCGTACTTCAATAAGGGATTGTCATCCAGCTCTACTTCTTGCCATTCCACCCAGCCATCTGGGGGCGGTTCCACCATTCTTGTTTGTGGACTACCCTCGGGAACGCCCTCTTCGTTTATCCAAACATACTTTGTTTTCACTTTACACCACGCCTATAGTGTGACCGCTATATCTCATCGTTGAAGATCTACTCAAGTTAGTAGTGCCGTTGTCGTTGTCATTTGCCATCGCTACAGACACCCTAAATTGCACATCTACGTTGTGAGTAGTACCTGTGCCGCCTGCAAATGGCAAATCCATCCACGAGCTACCGCCGCCTGCTGACCTTGCTCTCAAAGTGTTTACTGTTGTGTAGCCTGTCCAGCTATTAGAAGCTTGGGTTCTAGTGGTTCTTGCTCTCCACTCTAGCTTGACGTGTGCCGTGTCTGTTCTGTATTTAGCAGAAAAGCACCCGCTAATAGTGGCCTCATGATATATCGCGGCTTCAGAGTTTTGCTCGCAGATAACTGTAAACATGGTTCTAAAGTCAGACGCTGCTGGCGGATAATTAAAAGATGGCCCTGTTGTAATGTTTGCAAAGCTATTAAAAGAGTTAATCGTGTTTACATCACCCGTCAAATCTGTGACGTACAGCGTCCCGATTTGAGCAGATTCTATAGAAGCATTTCTTATGTATGTGCTCGCGTAGTTAGGGGCAAGCTGCGGGGGCGTTCTTGAAATGCCCACTGATAAATATGAAATATTCCCACTAGTGTTAAGGTTTCCAAATACCATTTCCGCAAATTTAGCGTTAAAGCTGTTGGGCACAGTAATTTGACCAACTGCAAAATACTGCTGTGTGCTTGAGTCTAACTGCACATTTAATTGTGTTGGACCAGTGCCGTTACCGCCAGCATAAACAGGCGTGACAGAGCCGCTAGTTGACGTTGGGTCTGAGGACGAAAAAAACCTAGCGCCCAGCCGCATACCTGCATTTGCGGTTCCGCCTGGATTGCCTACCGCGTAAACGTAAAGCTTCTCTCCCTTTACAACAGGAAATCTTTGCGTGGTCTGCCGAAAATACTGGCCTGAAGAACAATAAGCGATTCCGCTAGATATAAACGGAGAGCCTACATAGGCAGTCCATCCATCTCCGTTTTCATTGAATTTACCGTTGTAAACAAGCTCTCCGCCGGAGCCAGTGCGAAGACCGCCAGCATCTAAAAGAACCGTGTTGTCACTCGCCTTAACTGTGATGCCTTTCAGCTCAGCCGCTTCACAGTGCATGATGCCGTTAGCATTAACAGAAAAATTACTGACGCGAGCAGTGCCACTGACAGACCAGTTCGACGGATCATTCCCAAATTGATTAAAGGTTCCAATGTTAAACGTACCGCCATGTATTGCAGGCGCTCGTATCAAGGTACTCGACAAAACGTAATCTGCAGTAACGCTGCCCGCAATCAAATCAAGTATTTTCGCTCTACTAACGAACAAGTCGCGTATGTACACCCCCGCAGGAATGTTTACGACTTCGCCACTGTCTAGCGTTATATTCCGAGAGTTAGTTTCTATCTGAAATGGTGTGTAACTATTTGATGGGTTACTGTTCGTTTGGCCGACGTTATATGTAGCAGGATTTATAACAGCAAAGCGATCTGCAGCAACTACAAAAGACGAGGTGGGCGTACCGTTTACAAGCTCACTTGACAAGCCATACCCAGATACCCAAGTTCCGCCGTTAAAGTTAGTTTGAATCTTTACGGAGTACTGCGCCTCAAGGCCAGTTATGTCCTCCCCTACGTCAACAAGCGACTGATTTGTATTAGTAGGCAAGTTCGAAATTGGCGTCCGTAAACTTTGCACCAACTGAGAGCTTGTTATAGAGTTATCCAGTACGTTGAGCAAAAAATTTACGTTTGGCGTAAAGGTCACTGATAAGCCAGAGTTTGCGTGAAACGGGCCTCTTACACCGTCTGTATTAACGTGTCTCGCCCAGTAATAATAAGTTATATTATTTGTCACCGTACCGACATAATCGGTGTAAGCACTTCCAGACGAAGAGCCTATTAGAACAGCCGTGGTAATATTATTAGCTGAGTTTCTATATAACTCAGTAAAACTATGTCCGCGATAGTCATCGCCAGGATAATTCCAAAATAAACCAGCATTCGATAGGCCAGCGATAACAGAAAAATTAGTCGGGGCGGGGGGCGTCTGATCAGTCCCGCCCGTAGTCGGCGGCGGGTCAAAATCAGAGCCCGGATTATTTGGGTCGTAAGGGCGATTTAGCAAATCAACTGCTAAGCCGCTGTCTATTAACTCGCGCAGCGTAATAGCTCGGTCACGAGCGTCGCCTTTTCGACCGAGTCTAATTTCAAGCGCCTCAGACAGGCTAGTAAGATACTTTTGCAGGGACGGCGACGCGTCTGCTGGCGGCTTGGGGATACCAGGTACTTTTGTGGGATAATTAGTCCGCTGCTTACGACGACCGTCTGTCATGCTTGTTTAATCTCATCCATTGTTTGAGCAAGACAGAGCTCTCGAACGGGATGCTGCGACTCAACCTGCGCCTCCCACTGACGTGCAGTAACAGCCGGTAATCTCATAATTGGCTCGTGCAAGCTAGCACTGGACGCTGTGCTGGGCGTAGTAGGGGACAAAATATACGCGCTGCCGCTGCTCTGTAAGTAGTAGTCGGCTATGAGAGTGTCGTCGGCCCAAACTTTAAGGCGCAACACATCGGTATAATTTACTCCAGCAGGTGCAGGGTAACTGTCCGCATACACTCCGACCCAAGCCATACTTGTGGGCTGTGGCATAACTAGCTTTTTTGATTTCCAGCGCAGCTTGTTTGTCGAAGCAGCCCCTCGATACTTTCGCACGCGTCTGCTCGCCGTCGAGCTCTGCGCGTCAAGTATATATAACTCTCCACTTTCACTATCCGGCCAAGCAGCATAGACAGTATTTTCAGTGCTAATTGTAGAAATAGCGGCCTCGTCTGCACGAGGATCATAAACCCAGCCTTTGTGATCAGAGCCATCGTCATAAAATGCAACGTATGTGCCTTCGTGCTTAAAAGCTTTTATAGCAGTAGGTGCAAAGTCATCGCGCCACTGAGCGGGAGAAATTAACCCCTTGGTTACAACGCGCCCCTCCGTACTATAAATAGCGCATAAGCCGTCTGGGCTCGCGTACAAAATGTACTCGCCCATATCCACGACTGAGTCCCGATTAACACATGCTTGCGCTAGATCTATTTGCAGCGCGCTCATTGCGCTGGGGTCTACGCCGGTCACAAAATAAGGCTTGCCCTTTGTTAAACAAACCACTCCATTAGCGGTAGCACCTATAGCTACAATGTCTTCCTCTAAAGTAATCCGGTAAGAGATAGGCCAAGCGTGCGGCAAATATGGCTCACTTAGACAAAGACGCTTGCCAGTGAAGCCAGCAAAAACGCCATTGGCTACCGCCGTCAGCCCTTTCAGCGGCCCCTCGGGATATAACGAAGTATTATCATCTGGCGGACCTATCCAGGTAGCAGATGGTAAAACTTCTTGTAAGGTCGCCGCGTCTTTCGAATCTGAGTAAGCAGTCTGAGAATAAGGCACGTCGTCGACAAACTGAAACGTCGTGGCAGTAGAGCCCGTATTTGATCGATATATCCGCTTCCGCGAAAAATTTATAGATCCAGACGCGCCGCCATAGTTAGGGATGCTAAAAGATGCGGACTGCTTGCTTGGGCCAATGGTAGCCTCAACCGCAGTAGTCGGAGAGCTAGGCGGTCCTTCTTCGCCATAAGCAGTCACAAACGTGTAGACATATGACACGTCCTCAGCAGTAACGGTATCATCGAGAGTGCCGGTTAGCGCCACGGAACCCATATCTTCTGCAGCCGGAACCCCTAGCCGCCATGACGACTCGGGGAAAGGTGCCGAGCCATCACCCTCAATGACTGTCTGCACGCTCATTTTTGGAAAGGCTTCTCCTGTCCAATAGATACGCTCATATGTATCGCCGGGTATTGGGCCTTCAATTACATTGACGTTAGCTGAGTTAAACTGCAGCCATCGATTAGTAACGCTGTTTTCGTAGTAATAGAACGAGAGAACTAAAGCCCCCGAAGAAGTAAACGTGTGCTCTACCGAGCCTTCTTTTTTAATCGGCACTAAAGAGCCTGACTCAAAATCGATGTTCTCTGCGATCTGCCCAAACTGCTCGGCCAGCAGATTAGGCGCTACTCCCG
>Ga0206682_10001869_pt1 | contig 19994 bp, 15 predicted proteins | sample M240m12015metaG_FD_155444 | JGI IMG/M metagenome (GOLD analysis project Ga0206682, IMG submission 155444) | Ammonia-oxidizing marine archaeal communities from Monterey Bay, California, United States - M2 40m 12015 | ecosystem: Environmental > Aquatic > Marine > Intertidal zone | place: USA...
CTTCTACCAAAACATGGAGGAAAAGGAATGTATGGTGCTCATGTGCATCAGGCAGTAAAAGACTCTGGAGATGATCATTCAGGAATTACAATTCATTATGTCAATGAACATTATGATCAGGGGGCTGTGATATTTCAAGCTAAAGTAAAAATTGATGTTACAGATGATGTAGTTACAATCTCAAATAAAGTCCACCAACTAGAACACAAGCACTTCTCTGAAGTAATCGAAAAAATACTTAAAAACTAAAGCTTAATATTTGTGGCTCAAGTCAATATTTACACAGACGGTTCCGCACTAGGCAATCCCGGTCCAGGGGGGTATGGGATTATTATGGAATTGGCAGGAAAGCAATACGTAAAGGAATTTTCCCAAGGTTATGCATACACTACAAACAATAGAATGGAACTGTTGGCAGTAATTATTGGTTTAGAAAATTTAAAAAAACACCCCATGGATGTTGTGGTTTATTCAGATTCTAAATACGTGATTGATTCTGTAGAAAAAAAATGGGTTTTTGGATGGAAAACAAAGAATTTCAAAGGCAAAAAAAATCCCGATTTGTGGAAACGATTCCTTAAGGTTTATGACCTTCACAAAATTCGTTTTCAATGGATCAAAGGACATAACAATCATCCCCAAAATGAACGCTGCGATCAGTTAGCTGTGGAGGCAGCAAAAAATGGAATTAAAATAAAAGATGATTTTTTTGAAAAACAGCATAAGAAATAATACTAAAATCTTTTTTAAACTAAAGAAGCCCAAAAGAAGTTTTATCTTTGTAACATGAAAAATAAATTACTTGTTGTTGGGACCATGGCATACGATGCTATTGAGACCCCTTTTGACAAGGTAGATCGAATTTTAGGAGGAGCGGCCACTTACATTGCTTTAGCATGTTCAAAATTTGATGTTGACTGTGGTCTGGTTTCAGTTATTGGTGATGATTTTAAAAACAGTGATCTTAAAACTTTGACAGATCTGGATGTCAGCATTGACGGTGTTGAACAAGTTGCCGGAGAGAAATCATTTTTTTGGAGTGGACGCTATCATGACGATATGAATGGCCGAACAACTGTCGAAACACAGTTAAATGTCCTTGAAAACTTCTCCCCAAATGTTCCCGATTCATACAGAAATGCTGAAGTGATGATGATTGGAAACCTTCATCCTGGAGTTCAGTTGACGGCATTAAACCAGATGTATGGAAAGTCTAGGTTTGTGGTTTTAGACACCATGAACTTTTGGATGGATCATTTTAGAGATACCCTTGACGAGGTAATTGCTAAAGTTGATTTAATCACAATAAATGATGAAGAAGCTCGACAGCTTTCGGAAGAACATTCTTTAGTCAAGGCTGCCGAAAAGATTCATGCAATGGGCCCAAAATATGTAATCATTAAAAAAGGTGAACACGGAGCCATGCTTTTTGGAGAAGGTAAAGTTTTTATTACTCCAGCATTTCCAATAGATCAGGTAGTCGACCCAACAGGAGCTGGGGATAGTTTTGCAGGTGGGATTTCGGGAATCCTAGCCAATGCAGATATTATTGATTTTGAAACTTTGAAAAAGGGAATCATTTACGGGACAGTATTAGCCTCGTTCACCGTAGAGCAATTTGGGACAAAATCACTTTTAGAGGTTACATCAAACTCCATAAATAATAGAATTCAACAATTCAGAGATTCAACAATTTTTGAATGGAATGAAAAACAAAAGAGCATATGAGTGATGCCATCAAACACGAGTGCGGAATAGCTCTGTTACGACTTAAAAAACCACTTTCTTATTACGAAGAAAAATATGGTTCCGCATTGTTTGGGATCAACAAGATGTATTTGATGATGGAAAAACAGCATAATCGAGGTCAAGATGGTGCTGGTTTTGCAAGTATTAAGTTTGACATGGAGCCTGGAGAGCGATACATTAGTAGAGTCCGTTCCTGTGAAAAACAACCTATTCAAGATATTTTTAATCAGATCAGTTCTCGAATACAATCAGTAATTGACTCAAATCCTGAGGTTCAAAAAAACACAACTTATCTGAAGCAAAAGGTTCCTTACCTAGGAGAACTAATGCTGGGTCATGTTCGTTATGGTACTTTTGGAAATAACGGTATCGAAAGTGTTCATCCTTTTTTAAGACAGAACAATTGGATGCACAGAAACCTTATTGTTGCAGGAAACTTCAATATGACTAATGTGAATGAGCTTTTTGACAACCTTATTTCATTGGGTCAGCATCCAAAAGAAAGGGCAGATACCATAACGGTAATGGAAAAAATCGGGCATTTTTTAGATGACGCAGTTGCAAAAATTTACAAAAAGCTTAAAAAAGAAGGGTACAATAAATTTCAAGCTTCCCCCTTAATTGCAGAACGACTTAAGATAGCTAAAATACTTAGGAAGGCTGCAAAAAATTGGGATGGAGGATATGCCATGGCTGGTATGTTTGGACATGGAGATGCATTTGTACTGAGAGATCCAGTTGGAATTAGACCTGTCTTTTATTACGAAGATGATGAAATTGTGGCAGTATCCTCAGAACGCCCAGTAATTCAAACAGTTTTCAATGTATCCCAAGAGGAAATTAAAGAACTTACCCCTGGAAGTACGATTGTAATAAAAAAAAATGGAGAGACTTCAATTCAAGAAGTTTTGGAACCCTCAGAAAAAAGGTCTTGTTCTTTTGAACGTATTTATTTTTCAAGAGGGAGTGATGCGGATATTTACAAAGAGCGAAAAAAATTAGGCAAATTACTATTCCCAAAAATTTTAGAGAATATTAATCACGATATTGAAAACACGGTTTTTTCATTTATACCCAATACAGCTGAAACTTCTTTCTATGGTTTGATAGGGGAGGCACAGAATCACTTGAAAAAACAAATTTCAAAAGAAATTAATAAAACTCCGATCAATAAAAACAAAATAACTGAGTTATTGAAGTTGAATCCCAGAATTGAAAAAATAGCAATAAAAGATGCAAAGCTTAGAACATTCATAACTTCAGATTCCAGTAGAGATGACTTAGTAGCTCACGTGTATGACATAACTTATGGAGTAGTTAAATCAACGGATAATCTTGTAATAATTGATGATAGTATTGTCAGAGGAACAACTTTAAGACAAAGTATCCTGACAATGCTCGATCGGTTAAATCCAAAAAAGATAATCGTAGTCTCAAGTGCACCACAAATACGTTATCCAGATTGTTATGGGATTGATATGGCCAAATTAGAGGACTTCGTTGCTTTTCAAGCAGCATTAGCTTTGCATGAAGATCAAGGAACCCTAAAAGAAACACTGGACAATATCTATCAAAAATGTATTGCCTCTACCGAAGAATATGGATCTGAGGTGTCCAATCATGTCAGAGCATTGTATCAACCTTTTAGTGTTGATCAAATTTCAGATAAAATTGCTCTTTTATTGTCAGCACCAAATTTAAAAGCAGAAGTTAAAATTATTTATCAGGGGATTGATAATTTACATGCAGCTTGTCCAGAAAGTAGAGGAGACTGGTATTTTACTGGTAATTATCCAACACCCGGTGGAAATAGGGTAGTAAATCGTGCTTTCATGAATTTTTATGAGGGGAAGTCTGAACGAGCATATTAACCAATAAACCGATAAATTTGCATTTAGTCGATTTTATTGTCATGGTTTAAAAGAAAATCGCACTTTTACAAAACCAGAACATAAGTAGGTTAAGTTCATGGTAAGATTTGGGGCAAAAAAGGAGGAATTTATTCCTCCTTTTTTATTTTAAAACCTCAGTAAAGTATTGAATTCATTGAGTTTTAAAGCTATTTATTCTCCTCGTACAATTTACTAACCATATTCCAATCAACAACATTAAAAAAGGCTTGAATGTAGTCTGGTCTTCTGTTTTGGTAGTTCAAGTAGTAAGCATGCTCCCAAACATCGATTCCAAGAATCGGAAAGCCTTTACATCCAACATCTGGCATTAGGGGATTGTCTTGGTTAGCAGTAGAGCAAACCTCAACAGGTCCTCCAGAGTTTACACAGAGCCATGCCCATCCCGAGCCAAATCGAGTTGCGGCAGCTTTAGCAAAAGCATCTTTAAATTCCTCAAATGATCCAAAAGCATTATTTAGAGCTTTAGAAAGTGGTCCAGAAGGTTCTCCACCTCCATTAGGACTCATGATGTTCCAAAACAAGCTATGGTTGTAAAATCCACCTCCATTATTTCTAATAGCAGCATTAGTCATGTCCAATGATTCAAGTATTGATTCAATACTTTGACCATCTAAGTCTGAGCCAGAAATTGCGTTGTTGAGGTTGGTTGTGTAACCGTTGTGGTGTTTACCATGATGAATTTCCATCGTTCTTGCGTCGATATGTGGTTCTAATGCGTCATACGCATATGTTAATTTTGGTAATTCAAAAGCCATAAATTTATTTTTAAGATTAGTGTACAAATTTAAAGAATCTTTACATTTATAGCATAATCTTATGAAACAGAATCTCAAACCTATTCAAATAATTAGTGCCTCTGCAGGTTCTGGAAAAACTTACACCTTAGTTTTTCATTTTTTGAAAACGCTACTTTCTACGACAAGTCCAGAAATATACCGGAAAATGATTGCTCTTACTTTTACGAACAAGGCAGTTTTTGAGATGAAATCAAGAATTTTGAATACTCTAAAGGATTTTTCTTTGCTAAAACAAGAAGAAGAGGCCCCACCAATGAGTATTGATCTCTGTGAAGCATTAGAGTTATCTCAAGAAGATTTAGTTTTTAGATCAAAACAAACTTTAAAATTTATTCTACACGATTATGCAGCCTTTGAAGTGGTAACCCTAGATCGATTTACACACAGAGTTATTCGAAGTTTTGCAAGGGATTTGGGTTTGTCTCTTTCTTTTGAGGTCGAAATCCAACAGGAACAAATGTTGACCCAAGTTGTTGAACGGGTCATTGAAAAGGTGGGTCAGAATGAAGAAATAACCAGACTTTTGCAGCAGTTTACTTTGCAGAAAATGGATGATCAACTGAGTTGGGATATCAGTCAAAATCTGATCAATATTGCAAAACTACTTTTGAGTGAAAATGATCGAATTCCTTTACATAATTTTATTTTGCAAGATCGAGCTGTATTTGATGATCAATACAAATTTTTAAAGTCTTACAGAAAAGCCTGTAAAGAAAAAGTCAGTTTATTGGGCAAACAGACCATAGAATTCATATTAAGCAATGATTTAACTCAAGATGATTTTAGTAGAGGAACAGTTTTTAAACATTTCCAAAAACTTCAAAATCTTGACTTTATTAGACTTTATGAAAATAAACTCGAGGAAAATTTTCAGCTTGAAAAAAACATCTACAAAAAGACTTTAGATCCAGAAAAAACAAATCGAATTGATTCAATTTTAGATGATCTTAGGAGGTCCTTTCATCAAGGGAAAAAATTGTATTACCAATTTACTTTAGCGAATGACATAATCAAACAATGGATCCCATTGAGTCTGATAAAAATCATAAATGAAGAACTTGAAGTCTATCAACAAGAAAGTAATAAAGTGCTTTTGGGAACTTTTAATAGCAGGATTTCTAAAGAGATACTTCATCAACCAACACCATACATTTATGAACGCCTAGGTCAAAATTACAGGCATTACTTTTTGGATGAATTTCAAGATACCTCTCTCTTACAATGGTCTAATTTAATTCCTCTAATAAAAGAACCTCTTGAAGGATTAGACGCAAATGGCTCCGCAGGTTCTTTGTTGATTGTTGGAGACCCAAAACAATCTATTTACAGGTGGAGGGGAGGACATGTGGATCAATTTCTAAGACTACTTAATAAACAAACTCCGTTTCTACAAGAAACAAACATAAGTTCACTTGAAACAAATTACAGGAGTTTTGATACCATTATTAATTTTAATAATGAATTTTTTAAAAGTTTACTTCCTCAAATCAACGACACAAAAAATCGTTCTATTTTCAGTGAAAATTGCCAGCAAAAAACCAATACTGTTCTCGGAGGATATGTTGAAATTGATCAATTTTATGAAAAAGGCAATAAGTCTGACACCACAAAAATTCATGTTCAAAAAACATATGATGCGATTGTTTCTGCTTTGGATCAGAATTTCACTCACAATGAAATCGCTGTTTTAGTTCGCACAAAAGATCAAGCAAATGCCATAAGTCAATTTTTGGCATTTAGCGAAATGCCCTTTTTATCCTCAGAGTCTTTAAATCTTTCGCATTCAAAACAAGTTCAATTTTTGATTGCATTGTTACGTTTGGTGCTTGATGAAAATCAATTAGAACATCGATTGGTTATTTTAGAGTTTTTGAAAATTAAATATGGGAAAGATCAAGATTACCACGATTTTGTTTCTGCATATTTAAGGATGCCACTTCAAAATGTTTTTGATTTGTTTAAAATTCATTTCAATTTTTCAAAGTTTAAATCATCTCCGATATACGAAGCCGTTGAAAGGGCATTTTACAGCTTTGAAATGAGTGGTGTTTTCGATGCACATTTACAATCTTTTTTAGATTATGTATTTGAATTTAGTCAACAAAAGCAAAACGATTTCTTGAGTTTTATCTTGAATTGGGATCAACAGGGAGCTTCATTGTATGTATCCACTCCAAGGGGGATAGATGCCGTTCAGGTTCTTACTATTCACAAATCAAAAGGGCTTGAATTTCCTGTGGTAATTGTTCCATTTTTGGATGCCCCAATTCAGTCAAACCATAAAACTCAAGTTTGGTTGGATACCAAAGAAATGTTTGGAGAAACTTTAGGAAAAAGTTGGATTTCTTTTTCAAAAAAAGTTGAAAACTACGGTGCTGCTGGGATAAAATTGGTCGAGGAAACACTATATGCTAACGAATTGGATGCTCTTAATGTGCTTTATGTTGCCTTGACACGACCTGTTGAACAATTGATTTTAATTTCTAATGGCGCAACTTCAAAGAAAGATTCTTATCCACAAATGATTCAAAATTACTTGAAACAAAAAAACGCTAAAGAGTCAGAGGTTTTTACTTTAGGGCAAAAACGACAGACATTTGAAAAAATAAAGGTAAATGAAAAGTCAAAAGTGTTTTCAATTGAACAAAAAGCAAATCCGTGGCAAAAAAAAATAAAGACATTGGCATTTACCCCCAACGATTTTAAGACAAACGCCGCAGAGGCATGGGGAATTTTGATACACGAATTACTTTCAAAAATAGAAATTGCTGAGGATGTTGACTGGGTAATTGAAGATGCCTCTGGGTTGGGTAAAATTGAATTGAAAGACAAAAAAATATTCAAGAAAATTTTGCGGAACATTGTTGATCACCCAGAATTAAAAAGTTTTTATTCCAATGATTTCAAAGTTTGGAATGAACGGGATATTCTGGTACCTAATGGTAAAAACATAAGACCTGATCGGCTTGTAAAACGTAACAAAGAATTGATACTAATAGACTACAAAACAGGGATGCAAAAAGAAGCGGATCATGAACAATTAATACAATATAAAAATATTGTTGGACAGGTATTTACAGACAAAAAAATAAAATGTTTTTTAGTTTACATCAAAAAAAATGATGCTCTTGAAGTTGAAATGGTTTGAAGCTTCGGGTAAATTTATTCTATCACATTTACAATAAACTTCAAAAAACCTTAAAAATCTGAATATTTTTTTGTATATTAAGAGTGATACCTTTATTTTTGGGGTTAAATTCAGGAATACATTTAACATTAATTGATGAAAACAATCCAAAAAGTCTTAATCATATTTTGCCTAATGCTTTCATTTCAAAGTATTAATGCACAAGACAGAAGTAATCCTTGGTTAGTTTCCGTTGGCTTCAATGCAGTTGGTTTGCAAGGCGATTTAATAGGAAGCGCTTCTCTATCTGAGAGCGATTACAAATCAATGAGTTTTGGAGTACCTTCATTATCAGTTTTTAGATCAATTTATGGAGGTCTTTCTCTTGGGGCTCAGTTCTCGTTTAACTCGTTGAAAAGCGAAACGAACGTTTCAGATGCTAAATTTTCAACTATTGAAGGTGCACTTAAATATGGATTTGCAAGAGACTCAAAAGTTAGTCCATTTTTAAAAGCAGGTTTTGGTAGAACGTCTTTTGGAATAGGAAGCGATGATGGATTTAATGCAGCAACAAACGCTACGGATACATATTTCGGTGGTGCTGGATTAAGCTTCAAATTAGGTGATAAATTTGATGCTTTTGTAGAATCCAGTTACAGATCAACTCAAGATGCACCCGAAGGAAATTATTTTCAACATGTTTTTGGTGTAGCACTTAAGTTTGGTGGTGTTGATACCGATGGTGACGGTGTTTATGATAAAAATGATGAATGTCCCGATGTTCCTGGATTAGAAGAATTTGCAGGTTGTCCAGATTCTGATGGAGATGGCATTGCCGATAAAATTGACGCCTGCCCAGATAAAGCTGGTACTGTTGAAATGAATGGATGTCCTGATACTGATGGAGATGGGATTTCAGATATTGAAGATGCTTGTCCAGATCAAGCTGGTACAGTTGAAATGAATGGCTGCCCAGATTCTGACAAAGATGGAATTAATGATAAAGATGACACTTGCCCCAACGAACCAGGACCGATAGAAAACAATGGCTGTCCTTGGGGAGATATGGATAGAGACGGCGTACCAGATAAAGATGATGCTTGTCCGTCTTTGGGAGGTTCAGCATCTAATAATGGATGTCCCGAAATCCCAGAAGATATAATTTCTGAGTTACTTTCTGAAAGCTCTATGATCCAATTTATGGCATCGAGCTCAGTAATCAAAGGAGAAGAATCTAAAGGAGTTTTAAATAAAATTAAGACGATTTTGGAAAGCTATCCAAAAAGTGAAATCATTGTTGAAGGTTATGCTTCAAGCGATGGAAGTAAAGCTTACAATCAAAAACTTTCTGAGGCTCGCGCAGCCTCTGTTAAAGAAGCTTTAACTGCTTTGGGAGCAGTCGGATCGCGTATTTCAACAATAGGTTATGGAGAAGATAAGCCCATTGGAGATAACAAACGAGCAGCAGGAAGAAAAATAAATAGAAGAGTTCAGTTTTCTGTCAGTAAAAAATAGAATTTTCTCAATACAGAAAAAAACCTTGCATTAGCAAGGTTTTTTTTTGCAATAATTTTAAATCAAGAGTAAATCATTTGAGTTCATTTTGTCTAAATTTAAGGGTGAAAACATTTTTAGAAGAAACCGTTACAGAGATCATCAAGAGTCATTCTAATATTGACGAACTCACAATTGTATTACCCAGTAGAAGAGCAGGTGTTTTTTTTAAAGATTCACTAACAGCTCAATTAAAAGTTCCTTCACTAGCTCCCAAAATTTTTAGTATTGAAGAATTCATACAAGAAATATCAACCCTAAGACTTGCACCCAATCTAACTGTTCTCATTGAATTTTATAATATTTATTGTGATCATACTCCCAAGGAATATTTAGATTCGTTTGATGAATTTACTCGATGGGCACCAGCACTATTAAAAGATTTTTCTGATTTAGACGCCTATTTGGTTAATGTATCTAATTCATTTGAATTCTTAAACTCCTATCATGAAATTGAAACATTTTTAGAAGATGAATCTAAATACATTAAGCAACAGTTTTTTTGGAAGACCCTTCATCATTATTTTGAACTTTATAAAAGGTCATTACATTCAAAGGGGATAGGCACACTTGGTATGCTTTTTAGAGAAGCTGTTGATTCAGTCGAAATTTATCTTCAAAACACCCAAGCTTTTCATTATTTCATCGGGTTTAATGCGCTCAATACAGCAGAAATTAACTTACTTCAAAGTTTTTTAGAAGCTCAACGAGCCAAAATATTTTGGGATATTGATCATTTTTTTTACGAGGATCAACAACATGCTGCGAGTAGGTTTATTCAAAAACATCACAAGAAATGGACTTATTTTAGACAAAAAGATAAACCAATCTTTCCTAAAAATTTTGAGCAAGCAAAAAATATCAAAATTGTTGGGATTCCCAAAAATGTTGGGCAGGCCAAATACGCTGCCTCTATTCTAAAAGAATCTCTTTCGGATTCAAAAAATAATTCTAAGACTGCTTTGGTTTTGGGTAATGAAACTTTACTTATTCCAATTTTATCTGGACTTCCTCAGAATGTGACTAATTGGAATGTTACCATGGGCTATCCTTTATTAAACTCCCCTGTTGCTTCTTTTTTCAATCATCTTTTTGAAATGCATATTAAAGCATCATCTAATGGATTTTTTCACCAAGATGTTGTTCGTTTATTACGATTTGAATGGGTTCAAGATACATTAAAAACTAAGTCTAAAAAGGACTCCAGTTTTTTAGATTATTTATTTAATTCCAATAAGTTTTTTATTGGCAATGAGGACATCAAACCATTGTTAGATCATCCAATTGGTGTTATGATTTTTTCCTCTTTCAAATCTGGCATTGATTTCCTCGAGAAAATGTTATCGTTTACACATGAGATCCAAAAGTTTTTTAAGAAAGAAAAAAGACTGGAATATGAAATGTACCCAACCTATTTCAATTTAGTTGAAGAAGCACTACTCCATTTACTTAATATGGGAGATACCCTAAAATCCATAAACACAATTCAGGGGGTTCATTTTTTATGGAATGAATTGATTACCACTCAGTCTTTGGATTACATGGGTAATCCAATGGAAAGTGTTCAGATTATGGGAATGCTCGAAACCCGAGTTTTGGATTTTGACACCGTAATTTTAACAAATGTAAACGAAGGAATTCTTCCAGCTGGAAGGTCAACCCAAAGTATCTTTCCCTTTGAAATAAAAAAGAAATTTGGGCTTCCAACATTTTTAGATAATGATGCCATTTACACCTATCATTTTTATCGCTTATTACAACGGGCATCGAACATTATCTTACTTTACAATACCGAAAGTGATGGTTTATTTTCAGGAGAACCCAGTAGATTTATTCATCAACTTCGCTTTTTGGGTTTAGACCAACACAACATTACAGAGGAGGTGGTTTCTGGTCTAACTAAAAGTCTTACTCTAGAAAAGCTAGAAGTTTTGAAATCACCTGAAATCATAAGGGTACTTAATGAAAAAGCACAGTCGGGGTTTTCGCCCTCATCATTGGGTGTTTATTTAATAGACCCTCTACAGTTTTATAAGGAGAAAATACTCGGTGTTCGTGAGCAAGCTTTTTTTGATAATGCTCTTTCATTAATGGAAAGCGGAACAATTTCCCATGACGCCTTAGAGGAGCTCTACACACCTTATGTTGGCAAACCCATGAAAATGGAATATTACAAGGACCTAGAACAGCAAATAGCTCCTTTGTTGCTGAAACATTATCGAAAAGTTTTTGGAGGTGACAAAAAGATTTTCGGGAAAAATCTTTTGATGCTCAATGCACTTGAACAATCAATTTTAAAACTTTTTAGTACAGAAAAAGAAAAAATACAAAATGGAGCTAGTTTAATAATTTTAGACTTAGAAAAAGAATTCGAGTATCCATTGGATGTCACTGGAATTGGGAAAATTGTTTTAAAAGGGAAAATTGATCGAATTGATCGTTTCAATGGTGTTTTTCGAATTGTTGATTATAAATTGGGGAAAATAGATGTTTCAAAACTAAAAATTTCAGATTGGGAGAATCTTAAAGGAGACATTAAACGCCTTGCTCTTTTTCAAATTTTACTTTATGCCTATGTAAACAAAGAGGTTTTAATTGATGAAACCTCAATTCAAGCTGGGATTATTAGTTTTAAAAGTATGGATCAATATCTTCTCCCTTTTGGTTACAAAAAGGATGGTAAACACGGACTTTCAAAAGAAATTAATTTAGATGTTTTGAATTCTTTTGAGAAATTTTTGGTAACACTCCTACAAGAAATATTCGATACTTCCAAGCCTTTTGCTGCTTTGGAAAACTAGTTAATTCATTTTAATTACTAAATTTACAAAGCAAATTATATTTTAAGTTGAAAATTATAGATGGCTGATAAAGATTCGAAAGAGAGAGCTCAACTAAATTGGTTTCTGAGGTTAATAACTCTTGGAGACCGATTTTCATATCAAGACTTTTTTGATCGTCTGAAAAAGGGTTTTGTTGAATTTTTGATCGTATTTTTTGGAGTTTTGGTTTCCTTTTCTGTTGAACAACAAGGAGAAAATTTTGATGATCGCGAAAAGAATGTTGATAACTTAATGAATCTTCGCGATGAGTTAAAAAGTATGCAATCTTACACACAAGAATATATTGGAGATAATGAATGGGTAACGGAACTATATCGCCAGCAATATAACAGATGGGAACAGGATAATGATAGTATATTTATATTTTATGAAGAAGATCAAGAATTTCATTTTCCCTTGATGGCTTATTATACCAATCGTGACCCTTTCAATCCTCCTAGGGTAGTTTATGATGCCATTAAGCTGGATGGTACCTTTCGTTTTTTAGGTTCCGAGATTGGACGCTTGGTAAATGATAATTATGACGGTACATTTCTCAAATATTTAATGATTAATACAGATAAAGAAGAGAAAACTTCTATCGAACAATTTACTCACCGTCTGGCCCATCAATGGGTTTTTGATTTAAATAAAATTGATGTGGAGGACAATGATTTTTGGATAGAAAACAGACGTTATATCCAACAAGATCGCTTTGTTAAATACAATCTTTATAAACGTTTAGAGCTTTGGACACAAATTAATGAGCAGTTGAATACATACAATGACCTCTTGACAAAAAATATACGGGTACTAGACTCCGTTATCAATAAAAAGGAAGATGAGTGGACCATTATTTGGTGGTGGGGAGAGAAACCAAGCTGGCTACAATCTTCCCCGAAATCAGAGCCGGAGGAACTCCAGGTCCAGGAACAGTTAGTTGACCAGTAAAGTATAAATCTTTTATTTTTTTACTTTTTAATTTAGGTCGCAGAAACGCTGTTTGTAAAAGTGTATTTGCCATTCCATATGCATTTCCTTTGTACGAATTGTATTCATTTATAAAATCATTTACACAAAAAGATTCTTTAAAAAGAACAGCATCTTTTATTGATTGTTTTGTTAAATGTTCCAGACGCTCCATAACGATGTTGAAATATTTTGTTCTTATTTCTTCGGTATCCTCAACCCCAGGTGCTATCGGAATCAAAAGGAAAATAGCCTCTTTACCCTCTGGTGCCATAGATTTGTCTGTCAAGGAAGGAAAATTACCGTAAAATAGTGGTTCTTTGGGCCACTCAGGCTCATCGTAAATGCTTTTAGCATGCTCGTCAAAATCAACATCAAAAAATAAGGTGTGATGAGAAACATTTTTAACTTTTTTATCCAATCCAATGAAGAAAAGTAAGGAAGAGGGGGCAAACACTTTTTCGTCCCAATAAGCATCGCTGTAGCCCCTTTCGCTGGGATTTAATAGTGATTCGGAATGGTTGTAATCTGCTCCACTTACAACAACATCGGCATCAATTTGAGTACCGTTGGCAATTACACCTGTTGCTTTTCCGTTTTCAACACAAATTTTTTCTACTGTTTGATTGGTCTTGAACCGTACTCCAAGTTCTTTTGCCATTCTGACCATTCCCTCGACAACACTGAACATACCTTTGTCTGGATGCCATGTACCTAAACCAAAATCAGCAAAATTCATAAAATTATAAAAAGCAGGAGTATTGCTGGGCTTGGCACCTAAGAATAGGACAGGAAATTGAAGGATTTGAGATAACCTTGGATTGGAAAATTCTTTGGTCACCTCTTTTTTTATTGTGCTTAAAAAATATCCTACTTTTTTAATCGTCGCAGGAGTTACTAATTCTAATGGGGAAATACCCGGGCGATACACTAAATCTTTTATTGCAATATTGTAATTATCTTCAGCTTTTTTAATGAACTTTTTTAATTTTAATGCACTACCTTTTTCTTCCAATTCAAAAGCAGTGTAAATTTTTTCAAGAGTATCACCGATCTTAATAGACTCCATTTGATCAAAATAAACTTCATATCCAGGATCTAATTTTTTTAGGCTGTAGTAGTCGCTTACTTTTCGATCAAAATCCCCAAAAAATTTCTCAAAAACATCGGGCATCCAATACCAAGATGGACCGATGTCAAATGTAAAGCCATCTTTTTTGAATTGACGTGCCCTTCCCCCTGGAGTTGAATTTTTTTCTAGTATTTGTACAGAATTACCCTCTTTAGCGAGGTAACAAGCTGCTGAAATTGAAGAAAAACCAGAACCAACAATTATGATATTCTTTTTCATATGGATAAAAAAACACTCTTATTCAAACGGAATATTCCAATTGAATTTATTTTAAGATTAGTTATCTCTCTTGCTTTTTGCCTCTCTTTCAATTCGAATTTCTTCCACAAATGAGGCTGAGATTACACCTGTTGGTATGGCAACTATTCCAATTCCTACCAATGAAATTAAAGTTGCAAACACTTTACCTCCAACTGTCACAGGATAAACATCCCCGTAACCTACAGTTGCTAGAGAAACGGTAGCCCACCAAATAGATTCTGTGATACTAGAAAACTTATCGGGTTGCGCTTCATTTTCCAAGTAGTAGATTGCGGAAGCAGAAAACAAAATGGTTAAAACCGATAAAAATAAAGTGAATATGAGTTCGGCTTTTACGCTGGATAAAGATTTTACAAATACTTTTAAAGAAGAACTGTTTCTTCCAAGTTTGAAAATTCTAGTAAGTCTAAATAATCTGAGGATACGTAAGAACCTTCCATCAATTTTGATGAATTGATTCAGGTAAAAAGGTAGAATCGAAATCAAATCAATAATCCCGAAAAGGCTGAATACATAGTCGAATACTCCTTTTTTTCCATTCGTTTGATGCGCATGAACAATCCTGTAAATGTACTCTGCTGAAAACACAAGAATGGATGCAAATTCGAAAAGGTAAAAGTAGTAGCCGTAAGTGTTGCGAATACTCACGTGAGATTCTAAAACCATTGCAATAACATTTACGATGATCAGAACGTAAATGAAACGATCGATGAAATTAAAAGACTTCAAATTAATTTTTTGATAAATCTCTTACAATCGCAATCACAACGATTATGGTAGTAATAATAACAACGTTCGCAACAAAAGTAGTAGTCATAATTAATATAGGTTTTAGAATATTTTCAAAATTACTAAAATCTTTTGATACAACTTTCATCTTTTCGCAGAAGAAATTTTATAAGTTAAATCGTCTACTTTTTTCTTCGTTTTCGCCTTCATACCTCTTATCTTTATTATTTAAAACCATTCATGGAAAATTACACCACACTAACTTTATTTCATTTTGAAAAAAATAAGTTTTGGGCTTTTAAACAAATGGGTATCGCCCCTTTGTCATTTCATAAAATTCAAGGCCTTCTTTTTGCTAGACTCATGGGTACAGGCGCAGGTAGTGGTTTTAGTTTATTTCCTGATTTTTCAACTTATGCTTTTTTAGGTGTTTGGGAAAATCCAAATGCGGCCTCTGTTTTTTTAGAGGATAGCACCTTTATGAAAAAGTACAAAAAGAACACCATAAAAATAAGAACCTTATTTCTTAAGCCCATTCAAAGCCATGGAAGGTGGGACGGAATAAATCCTTTTGAGTCCAAAATGAAGAACAAGGAGACACCTAAAGGCAAAATTGCAATTATTACTCGTGCAACCCTCAGATGGCAGCGGTTGTTGTCTTTTTGGGCTGCTGTTCCTAGAGCAAGTAAAGCAATTGAACAAGCAGTTGGTGTGCGCTATTACAAAGGCATAGGAGAGTGGCCTTTTATTCAACAAGCGACAATAAGTATTTGGGACAATATGAATGCAGTTCAGAATTTTGCTTACAAACAAAAAGCACATGCAGATATTGTAAAAGAAACTCGAAAAAAAAAATGGTACAAGGAAGATCTATTTTCGCGTTTTGAACTTTTGGAAGACATCATTCATGAGCAGTAAAGTAATTATTATAGGTTCAGGTGTAGCAGGACTTGCAACAAGTATCCGACTGGCTAGGAAAGGTTATGATGTTCAGGTTTTTGAAGCCAATTCTTATCCAGGCGGAAAATTAAGTGCTTTTAAGTTAGGAGCCTATCGTTTTGATGCAGGGCCTTCACTGTTTACCATGCCCCAGTTTGTTGAAGAACTTTTTGAAATCTGTGGCGAAAACCCAAAGGATTATTTTGAGTATTCAAAAAAAGAAATCGGCTGTTCTTATTTTTGGGAGGATGGAACTCGTTTAAATGCCTACGACAATCAAGAGCTTTTTTTATCTGAAGTAGAATCTGTGCTGGGAGTTTCTCCAAAAGTGGTGGGAGATTATTTAAAAAAAGCAAAGAAAAAATATGATTTGACTGAATCTATTTTCCTAAAACGATCGCTACATAAATTAAAGTCTTTTTTAAATTCAAAAACCCTAAAAGCAATTTTACAAATCAGGACTCTCGAATTAGGGAAAAGCCTCCACCAAATAAACTTAGAACAACTAAAAGAACCGCATTTGGTACAGTTTTTCGACAGATTCGCAACTTACAACGGTTCTAATCCATATCAGACCCCAGGGATCATGACCCTGATTCAGCATTTGGAAAATCATTACGGAACCTTTGTCCCTAAAAAAGGAATGGAATCCATCACAAGTTCTTTGTTTGAACTAGCTAAGCGTCAAGGCGTAGATTTTCATTTTAATGAAAAGGTAAATCAAATTGTTGTCGAGAACCAAAAGTCTGTTGGGGTAAAAACCGCTAATGCATTTTATCCAGCAGATAAGATATGTTCTAATATGGATATTTACCCTACCTACAAACAATTGTTAAATAAAAAATTTGAACCCTCTAAAATTTTAGAGCAAGAACGATCGAGTTCAGCCATTATTTTTTATTGGGGAATCTCCAGAGAATTTAGGGAACTTGACTTGCACAATATTTTTTTCTCGGATGATTATGAAAAAGAATTCAAGGCTATTTTTGAAGAAAAAAAGGTAACTGAAGACCCGACCATTTATGTCAACATAACATCAAAAGATATTTCATCTGATGCTCCCAAAGGATGCGAAAATTGGTTTGTAATGATTAATACACCTCCAGATAGCGGTCAAGACTGGAACGAAATAGTAGAGTTTGTTCGGGTAAATGTATTGAAAAAGTTAAGTAGAATTTTAGAGGTAAACCTTCAAGATTTCATTGTTGAAGAAGACCTCTTGACTCCACCCTCAATTCAACAAAAAACAGAATCTCATCAGGGAGCTTTGTACGGTTCTTCTAGTAACGCAAAAATGGCAGCTTTTTTGAGGCATCCAAATTTTTCTCAGCAAATTAAAAATCTATATTTTTGTGGAGGAAGTGTTCATCCTGGTGGAGGAATTCCACTTTGTTTATTGTCTGCAAAAATTGTTTCAGATCAAATACCCCATAAAAATTAGATGAAAGTGAGAGGACTTATCGATACCCAAATAATAGCCATTGCAATAATATGGTTATTTCATGTAAGCGGGATCATTGGAATTCTTTATGGAAACTCTCAGTGGTTTGTTGAAGCGACTCCCATCAACCTTTCAATATGTTTTTTTCTTCTGGTTTTAGTGTGTTGGAAAACTTCAGGATTCATAAAAATTTCAATACTCAGCTTTACCATAGGAATGTTAGCAGAAATGTTGGGAGTTAACTACGGATACATATTTGGACCCTACCAATATGGAGAAGCTCTGGGATGGAAGTTGTACGGAGTACCCATATTAATTGGGGCCAACTGGAGTATTTTAACAATATGCTCAGCAGCAATTTCATCTCAGTTGTACGATCAACTTGTCCCTAGAATCCTCATAGGTCTGAGTTTGATGATTTTATTGGATTTTATGATAGAGCCTATTGCACCCATACTCGATTTTTGGGAATTTGAAGGTGGAAAAGCGCCCCTACAAAACTATTTTGGTTGGTTTTTGGTTGCACTTCCGCTTCAATTTTTTTATCATTTTTGGAAAGTTGATATCAAACACTGGTTTACTCATCATCTATTTTTGTTGCAATTATTATTTTTCATGATTTTATTGTTAAAAATAAATACCTTACAAAATTTGCTATGAAAAGACTGTTTATCATATGTTTTTGTTTTCTTGTGCTTACTTGCTGTGAATCGGTTACTCATAAAACTGAAAAAGAGGAAGGAACCGTTCGAGACACCGCTGTAAACCCAGTTGAAGCGACAACTCGTAAAAAAACATTTTATGCACCCAAAAGCAAAAGTGTTTTGGACTCTACATTAAATAAAAATAAGGTGTATTCTCGCTTTAAAACCTCAGTGGAAGCTCTAAAAAAATTGGATCCTCAAGAAGGTATAGAGTTTTATTTAAAAGGAGCGATAAGATCTACCGAAGAGTTGTTGAATGTAGTCTTGGTTGACCCATATGAAGTACCGGCAGTCAAGAGCAGATTGCGTGTTGTCAAAACTCATCTTTTACGATCCAGATATTACACCCAGGAGGAAGATATGGAGTCACTTAATTCTGCACTCAACGATCTTTTTGATTCGTACAACATATTACTAATGAGAATAGATGATATCGCTCAAAACGATGTTGACCTAAAAAAAACGAGTTTGAAGTAGAAAAGATCAACTTACCCTTTTTTCTTCTCTTTGACTTAGGGTTTGTTTTTCAAAAGTTTGGTTAGTCAATAAAGAATTTTTGAGCTTATCAATAAAACGAATTAGTTTTTCTTGAGTGTTTGTATTTTTCTCAACGTCCATGATTTTGAAAAGGTATTTGATGATGGATTCATCTTTCTCCATTGCTTTAGTAAATGCATTTTGCTTTTCGGTTGCTAAACTCGAAATCATAATTTCTCCTCGATTGTGATTTTGAAGAAATAATTCACTAAGTTTAATGCCTTTCTCATCTAGAATAGACAATAAGTCATTGTAAATTCGATTTCTAACAGTAGCCTGAAGATTCAAAAAACGCTTGTACTCTGGAAGGTGTTGCTTATCGGCAGATTTTAAGTACGATAACTTAGCTGAACGACATTCAGATAATGTAACTTGGTACAATTCAATAATATGTTTACTAGCCAACACTTATGGTTTTATTAAATTTACCAATAACTCTTAGATCTTTAAAAAGAAGCTTTAAGATAATATTAACAAATTTTGAACTTTAAAGTGATAAGCAAAATCTTTTGTAAATTTATCAGATGAAAACTGTCGATCAATAGTATTAATTCCACTGAAAACAGGGGGTTTACAACCTAATTGGTCGGCCATTTGATTGTAGTATTTTTTTCTACTTGGGTGATAAGGAGTTACACAGTTATAAACATTGTTGACAATTTTACGGTTTATCAAAGAGCTTATGATTTGAATACAATCAGTCAAGTGGATCAAATTTACACTTCCATTGGGGTTGTCAACGAATGTTTTTTTGCTCAGTTGAAAAACAGGATGCCTATCCGCTCCAATAAGCCCTCCCATTCTGAGTATGGTTGTATTAAATTCTGGAGTATTGATTAACAAATTCTCACAACTTACGAGTTGCTTCCCCGATATCGACTCTGGAAGTAATGGACTTTCTTCGGTTAATACTCCAGACTGATTTCCATAAACCGAAGTGCTGCTAATAAAAACAACTTCTTTAATATTATGATTGATACAGGCTTGTTTACAATGTTCTATCATTAAATCAAACCTTTTTTTAGGGTTTGATCTCAACCCAGGGGGGATGGCAATAATGACTAGATCTAGCTCATCGAAAAAACTTAAATCACCGTCAATACCATCTTTCGAAACTTCCAGTAAATAAGGGGTAATTTTTTTTGAATTTAATACAGATATTTTTGACTCAGAGGTTGTACTCCCGCTCACACGATGTCCAAATTTTAATAAGTACTCTGCCAGAGGAAGCCCTAGCCAACCACACCCCAAAACACCAATTTTTTTTGACAAGATTTTTAAATTTAAAATATGATTTAAAGATAAGGAGAAGTTCAAAAT
>Ga0206682_10001872_pt1 | contig 19981 bp, 27 predicted proteins | sample M240m12015metaG_FD_155444 | JGI IMG/M metagenome (GOLD analysis project Ga0206682, IMG submission 155444) | Ammonia-oxidizing marine archaeal communities from Monterey Bay, California, United States - M2 40m 12015 | ecosystem: Environmental > Aquatic > Marine > Intertidal zone | place: USA...
GACCGCCAATAACGAAATTTCCAGTAGGGTTAAGATGCCATGTAGTTCTTTCATCGACTAAGTCTCCTAATTCTTCCATTGCGGCAAGTTTACAAAGATGCCTTGCTTCTTCTACGTTGCCTTCTGTATGCTGTGTACTTATCACAACTTGATCAATACGTTTGATCACACCGTCACGTCTGGCACCATAGTACTCTACGCTTACTTGACTCTTAGCATCTGGTCCTAGTATAGCACCACGTTTGCTTTTCAAGTTCTTTAGTATCTCATGGCTGTAATGGATAGGTGCTGGCATCATACTAGGTGTATGATTACAAGCATAGCCAAACATTAGTCCTTGATCTCCTGCACCAAAGTCGTCTGTACCTAGTGCAATGTCTCCACTTTGTGAGTGAATCTCATTATAGATACGCAGGTTATCCCAATGGAACCCTTCTTGTTCATAACCAATCTCTTTAACTTTGTCACGCACGATTTGTTTAACTTTGTCCTTAGTGACATTAAAGTTTTTTACTTCGCCCGCCAACGTCACATGGTTAGTAGTCACAAGTGTTTCGATAGCAACACGAGAAGTTTCATCACCATTGGCAAGTCCAGCATCTACAAGTGCATCGCTAATTTGATCTGCTACTTTGTCTGGATGTCCATCACTAACACTTTCACTTGTAAAGATATAGTTGTTCATTTTTTCCATTCGTCCATTTCTGTTTTTATTTCATCGCCTTCAGTATCGTTTGCAATACCTCTAGCAATAGCTTGAATATCGTCAATAAGGTTTTGACATGCTGCCTTATCATATTCTTTATAACTAATCTCAGCAAACTCGTTGCGAACTCGGTGTAATAGTATTGCTTTATCTTTCATTAAGTTAATACGATGTATAAGATCTTCTATAGTGTGTAGCATTACTTTCCCGCCTTTGCATCTTTTTCCGCTTTGGTTAGTTTATTGTTCCATTGATTGTTGCTAATACCAAGTTCGCTAGGCATAGCCTTGGTTTCGCCTTTGGTGATTTTTCCACCCTTGTTTAAAAACTCTGCTTTCATACGTTCTAGTTCTTCGTCTTTTTTATTTGGGCTGTGATTCATGCTCATTGAAAATAATCCTCTAGTGTGCCTTTACGCTTTGTATCTAGTGTAGCACAGTGGAAGCCGCCACTCATACTACGTGCTTGACGCATAGGCAGTCCAATAGTATCAATTCCATGCTTGCCTAAAATACGTCTTAGTGCTTCTTGTTTTTCATCTACAATAACCAGTTCTTCGTTAACACTTAGGAAGTTAAGTCCAATGTATGGGCTACATGGAGCAACGCCTGTGTTTGCTGGCGGTACATGCAAGTCTTCTTCACCTACCCAAATTTTATCCCAGTCTTTGAAAATAGGTGGATACCAGTCTTCACTTAATCTGCCTGCGTTTAACAGCACCAATCCAGGGCGTAGCGGCAGTACTGTGCTATCAAAGTGTGCAAAGCTATAATACTTCTCAGCAACGTGTAAGCGGTAGCCTTTGGGCTCTAAAATAGTCTTAAGCCACTGAAAGCCTAGTTGGTTGCCACTGTTGCTCACTTGGCACAATAAGTCACGTCCCATACGAACAATGTTTGGTGCATCAAAAATGATCTCTTTGTTTACTAGTGTAGCATCACGTCTGTCTTCTAATTGATAGTTGTCATCTGTTAAGATAGGCTTTGGAGCATTGATCCACTGTGTGCCTTCTTGCATCCAGCGATACAAGTGTTCATAGTATGCTCTAGTTTCAAAGTATCTTGCTCGCATAGGTGAAGGACATTCAATGATCATATTGTCCAACGGCAGCAGCAAATCTCTTGGACAGAAAGTATACCAACCGGTTGTTTCCCACTCGGGTGTGCTAAACTTTTTGTTATGATCTACAGGATCAGGACGCATTGTTTTTACACCCAGCCCTTGTAGACATTTTTCTAATCCATCTAAGTCTTCGTTTGCTTCGTCTACAATCCATTGTTCAATAGGTTGTCCATCAAACTGTTTGATATCTTCTAGTTGTTCGCCGCCATAGATAAAACTGTGTGTGCTTTTATTCATAGTAGGATGCACACAGTTATCGGCAGTGCCGATGATAATCTCTTGTAATGGATCCCAATCGTTATTACTTTGTACTGGCAAAATCTAATCCTTTGATATATTGCTTGTGAAAACTAAGTCTATTTGTTGTTCCGCCTCTATTGTATTGCGGAAATTTATTATTATAATCTATGCCAAACAGTACGGTTTTACTTGCGCTTACTCCTATATTATTACAGAAATCTGCTTGTTTGTCAATATATTTGTTTGGTATATAATCTGGTGTAAAGGTATTTAGATAATCTAATCCTAGTAATGCACCAATTTTATTGTTATAATTTATTTTGTGATACACAAACATTGTGTCATCGTCGTCTACTCTAGTATAACGCATACCGATACGTGCGTATGCAACTGGAAATACCTTACTTAAACTAAATGTAACATCAGTTATACAAGGGTATGCTAGGTCAATGTGTATGTGTCTACAAGCACCATAGTATGCACAGTCAACTAACACAGGCACGCCTAGCTTGCTGCATTCACGCATTAAATCGTGATACTTGTTATTTAGATCGCCTGTGTCTGCAAATGGTAAACTAATTACTACTGCATCTGCACTGTGTAGTTTTTCATCTTCTAAGTATTCCCAAACAAACTTGTCTCTCCAGGCAAGTTTGTGATACATATATTCACCTTTAAAACAACGGAATCGACGTTTAGCATTACGCATATAGAATTTATCAAATGCTTCTGTTGTGCCGTTGCTATAACATTTATAGCCAAAGTCTTCTAATCCGGTAAACACATTTAGCGTTCCGCTTTTAATCCATTCATCGTATGTATGTAAAAATTCGTCAATGATACTATCGCTATTCAAGTCAGTAAAATTACGATTTATACGCAATAATTTTATAGTTTCTGGATCTTGGATAGCAAATGCACTACCAAAGTCCATTGCACGTTTGTCATTGGGAATATCTGTCATCTTCATCCAAAAATGTAATTTGACTCATAACAATGTCGCTTGGTCCAAAGTTGGCCATTCCGTGCCATATATCACCTTTCCATGTATACGTGTCACCAGCACGCCAATGTGTATACGCTTCCTCGCCAACTTGTAGCACTTGTCCTCTATCCCAGTCATCCATCATTATAACTGTACGACATATATTATGTGCATCTTCTTCTGCAATGTCATTGTACTTTACAAACGTTGCATATGTGTCAAAATGCCACATTAGACTACAGCCCGGTGTTAATTTAAGAAAGTTGTAATTAAACTTCATATCTGCATATGGAGCTATAATACTACTTAGACCTTTTGTAAGTTCGGGCCTAATACACATATAATGCAGACTACCTTCTTTGGGTACTCCCCATTGTTTATACATTGCTTCTAATGCTTTTTTATTTCTAGTAGCAAACGTATCCCAATCGCTATCTTCTGGAATCTCGTCTGTCATATATGTTGCTTCCCAATTTAATGTAAGCAAATCATTTTTATTCCAATTAACATCGTCTACAGCACTTTCAACTGCACGGTGAATTGTCCAATCTTCATAACTTCGCATGTCCATCATGCTTCTCCTTTTAAGTGTGTGCCTATATATTCTTTGTTTGGTATATTATAAAAATTTAAAATATCCAATAGTTTTTGTTTGTCACACTGCTCTAAGTTTATTATATCGAGTTTTTTTGGAAATGTCAAGACATTTGTTGTCCATTTTGCATATTTTTTTGTAAACTCGTACAAGTCGGGCAACCCGTGCCAGTTGTTTTTATGTACAGTTGTGTGTATGGTGTAATCAAACGTGTCTGCTATTTCATCTAATGTTTTGACTACTCTACTCCAAACACTACCGCCACGTACTTGTTCGTTTAATGCACCTACTCCGTCAATACTAACTGTAAAATGTACATGTTTACATTGACCGAGCAAACGATAATCATCTTCAACAAGTTTGTGCATACCATTAGTAAAGTATTCAACTTCTAAATGTTCTAGTGTATCAAAACTTTCCAAGAAGCGCCTATGTCTATTAGTCATTAATGGTTCGCCACCTAAGAACACAACCTTACTAATACTTTCTGGTATATTTCTAAATTCTGTAGTGCTTGTTATTCCATGTTTAGGCGGCAAGTCTGGATTCTTCTTTACCCACCAACTGCTGCTCCATTCTTCCCAACAGCCATCGCAAGTTAAATCGCATATATTATCAAAGCCTACTTCAAGATATCTAAGTTTAACATCCATTGGGTATGTTTTATTAAACCATTCTCGTAAACTTTCCTTACCAAGACTTTCTTCATGTTTGCACTTTGCACAGTTTGGATCATCTATACTAAAGTTTTCTCTTAGTTCTTTATATTCGTCACTGTGTAGTATACTACCTACATCGCCGTCAAATGTTTGTATAGGTGTTTTATAACGGCAGCAAGGGTAGACACGATTGCCTCCCCTAATGTTAGTATGATTATAGAGGGCTGCGCATCTCATGTTGTATATCCATTTCTTTAAGCCATCTATAATTATAAAAGATAATTGGCATCATTTGTTGATAAACACTTTGGCATTTTGTTATACTCCACGAATCAATTTCTAGTAATAGATCAAATATTTTTTCTAAACGTTTTGTATGATCCCATTCTTTGTCATAGCTTTCGTCCCAAAAGTTGTTGTATGTTTTAAATCCATCTTCTTTCATTAACTCTAGACTACCCGGAGGACCAATACAAATAAACGGCCTTTGATTAATAATTGCATTTAAAACTTTTTCATCATATGATGGAAATGGTTCATTAAAACTTGCAAAATTAATTATACTACAAAATGTATTGGCATATAAATCTTTACTTGTGTATTCGTCTATTTCAGGACCAGAAGGTTTTGCACCGATCGGTCTAATCATTTTATCAGTAATATCGCCGCTTATTTCTACTGAATTAGACTGTAAGTCAATTGACTGACAATTTTCATTTAAATGATATATGCCTTCTACTACTTGGTGTTTGTATTTAAAATCATTTATATCAAACCATAAATTTTCTAATACACGATGTTCTGTATCAGTGTATTGCCAACTATACAATGTATCTAGTTTACTTGCAAATGCTGTTGTAATATGTCTATGAGTTTCATAGCGCCAGTTGCCACACCAAAAATGCTTGTCTATTGTTGCACCAATAAATTTTCTTTCAAGTTTTTTATATCTATTTGATAGTGCATTTAAAGTAGCATCGTATCTTTTTATTGTAAAATTGTATTTGTCTTTGTAAACTTGTTTTGGATCTTCAAAGTTAACATACACTTTTACTTTTTCTAATTTGTTTAATTTTATAAATTTTTCTATACTATCTAATTCAGGAGACCACATTTCTTCATCGGTATCATAAATTTCGTATCTTGATATGCTATCTAATGACATTGATTGCTTGGGTGCAGTAGTATGAAATAATTGTTCTGTTAAAAATATATGTATACCTTCTAAATTTAAATAATTACGCTCTACAATACCTAACTTAAATCCTTCGATATAATCTAATGTACCCATATCATACACATGTATAAAGCTAAAAGGAAATTCTTTTAAAAAACTATGTTCGTATATTTCATGTAAGCCTTCAAATCTTTCAAGCTGCGGAACAACATTATATTCGCTATCAACAAATACGGTGTTATTTCCTATTTTGTACACAAATGCCTTGTCTAAAGCACTGTCTGATCTTTTATATTCCTGTGAGTTGGATTGCATATCTATCCTTTGTACTTAAATTATAAAATGTGTGTGGAGTATTATCTTCCCACCTATATACATCGCCAGCATTCCAACCTGTGTAAATACTTCCTGCAATATCTAACATCTGTCCTGGTACATGATCTTCTAACATTATTATGTATCTACTAATTATTTTATCTTCTGTAATACCGTTGTGTTTTTTATACGCACCATATCTATCAGAATGTATTGGAATATACTGACCAGGCTTGAATAGGTTAACTGCAACTGATATATTTTCTAAATCAGGAAAATAACTTTTGATATATTCGATGCTGTGTGGCATTGGATTTGGTTCAAAGTAATTGTAAAGAGTCAAGGCATCTTTTGGATGCCCTGCGTCAATATAGCGTTGATTATCTTCTTGTACTTTGTGTGTATCTAATTTATAATCTAACGCTTTATATTTCTCCATATTCCATACTGGCGGTATGTTAAAAAGGAAACTCATCGTCTTTTTGTTTTCCTTTCCAGTCTTGATGAACCATCTTATAAATTGTTTTAAAATTTTCGTATGCTTTGGCTAGTGCTGGATATTCTTTACACATATCTTCTACTTTAGCAATACCGGGCATACTATCTTCAAACTCAACTTGTTCCCAAATAATATTATCAGCCCAGTGCGTGTCTTCGAGTGTAATAGTACTAACAGGACTTGTTGTAATATTATTAATATTAACAGTATCAACAGTTATATTATTGATGTCAAAATCACTATCAGATGTAGCAGTAATACTATATGTACCTGTATTACTACTGATACTATCTAAGTTGATAGTAATATCATCCTCTAACGTAATAGTAGTTATTGTATCTTCTGTATGATCACGCATTACAAAAACTTTCTAATCTCTTCAGCAGTTTCAATTACAGCAGCCCAATCTTCGTCATCAATGTTGTTTCTTTGAGTAAGCCATACTTTAATAAATTCATCATCTTGGTCAAAGTCTTCTAGTAGACCTCGTACATTTGCTTCAAACATACTATAACAGGTCATTAAATCACCGTTATCCATATGATTTAGAATTTCTTTTGACAATTCAACTAACTTATCCATTTTTTCCAACCTCCAGTTTATATTGGTCTAAACACATATCTTCAATGCTTTTGTTAAGTGTCACTAAATCACTTAGTGTATCTACTACACTTGCAACAGCATCGCCTGCTCTACGTGGTGCTTCAATGATATTTAACTTTTTACCAGTGACTTCTTGCATAGTATTGATTACTTCACGTACACTGTATCCTACGTTGCTACCAAGACATTCATAGTCAGTGTTGGCAGGACCTCGTTCGACGGCAGTGACAATGGCATTAGCCAAGTCAACAACATGAATATAATCACGAATACAAGTACCATCCCTAGTAGCATAGTCCGTACCAAAGATCTCAAGGCTGGGTAGTTTTTCAGCAGCCACCATAGCAGCAACACGAATAAGATGGGTAGGAACGCCCAGTTGACGATTATGCCCGTCAGTACCAGATACGTTAAAAAATCTAAAGATAGTGTGTCCATCAGCTTTCTCCTTAATTACATCTTCTGCTGCCACTTTACTGCGAGCATAAGGTGATGCCATTTCCCAAGCACTGCTAGTACTGGCAAATAACACATGCGGCGTTGTTATTTTGTTGAGCAAGTTGTCTGTGCCACCTACGTTTACACGATAGTATTCAGCAGGCTCTTTAAGACTTTGTGGTACTACACTTCTGCCAGCTAGATGTACAACAGCATCGAAGATGCCACCAACGTATTGACCAGTGACATCTACCTTGTCATAGTAGTCACAGTATGCAGCAACATCGTTTGTTTCGCCGTGGATTTCTGTATCCCAACCAATAACTGTGTGTCCATGCTCTTTTAATAGTTTACAAACATGACTACCAATATAGCCTGTTGCTCCTGTGACTAATACTTTCACACACTGTATCCTTTGTGTTTTACAAACGTATGACTTAACATTATATCTTGGTCTGCTACTTGTGTAATGTTAAAGTCGTCGACAAGATCATTGACAAGATTTGCACAAGAAACAATATATCTTATGTTTCTTTCTTTATCTACATTGCCATCTGCAAAGTTATCCTTTGTAAAATTATCATCAAACCCAAGACTGTATGCTAAATCGCTGTGGTGCTTTGCACAAAAATCACAACCGTTGTCTTCACTGATATAAGCAAAAATCATTTCTCTTTCTGCTCTTGTAAAAGTATCATCAATGCCTGTGGTTAGAATAGAATCTAACATAGGTGCTACACTATTCCAAAACTTGTAGTTTTCTTTGACAAAATTAAGGAAGTTCATTTACTTTCCTTTTTCGTCTAGTAGTTCTGATTTGCGTTTTTCAATAGCTGCTGCTTTTTGTGCTTCAGCTTCGATCTCATCAGATTCTTTTTTAGCCTTAGCGTCACCATCTCTGCCCATAAACAATAAAACGATTGATGTGATTAGAGGTGATATTAACAATGCAATGAAAAACCAGAGCCATCCGTTGCGTCCATAATTGTTTGCCCAGTATCCAATCAATGCTGAAAAGATAACGAGAAGAATAATAATATCCATTTTAGTACTTTCTGTTTGCTACTTCGTCTCTGTAGCGGTTGCTGTTTCGGTTCCATTGTTCACCGTTGCCTTGCATAATATCAATATAACGATCAATAGTACCAGTTGTCCAATCGCTGATTTTACCTAAGTCTTTGTGTGGTGCATCCAACAATGGTGTTAGTTTGTTCATTGCATCTTCAACACTCCACGGAACATACAAACGTGTATGATCATTTGCAAAGATTTCTGGAAAACTGCGATACGCTGGAAATAGCACATTGCATCCTAGTGCATCTGCTTCACTTACAGTGTTGCTTGTCCAATCTTGTAAAGCACAATTGAACAATACTTTACTACGATTTACAATATCATAGTAATGATTCTTTTGTAAGTTTTCATAAATTACAAGTTGTCCACGCTCTTCCATTTTTCTAGCACGGTCGATGTACTTTTGATTGTTTGAACGTAGTGGGCCGCCTTGTACAATACAAAACTCTACTTCGGGTGTACCAGGAGTTCCGTACCATTCTTCAATCATATCCATGTAAAAGTCTGGTTGTTTTTCCTGATCAAAACGTGCTGCAAACACTACACGATTATCACGCTTTTCCCAAGTGTTAATTTCTCCAACACGTAAGGCAACTTCGGTTTTGTCAAATGCAAGTCCGCTAATGTTGTAGATAGGAGCTTTCCAATTTGCAACTCTCATGTTAGCAACCATTTCTTCATTACTTGCTAATACACCTGTCACAAACTCGTTGCACATTTCTTCATACAAGCTCATCCACTTGCCCATACCCCATACATGAACAAAGTCATCTGGATCTACGGCTTGTGCTAAACAACGAATCCAAACTTGTGGTTGCTGTTCTGCTGGAATCTGATCCATAATGTAAGGCAACGATTCCATACCAGGTTGAAACATATCTTCAAAGAAAACAACATCTTCGCCTGTGACTTCGCCATTGCGCATCATTTGCACCAAGTTCATCATTTGTGACATTGCAAAGTAGGAACGGCCATGTGCATCTAGCACTTGACCTACTTGAATTGCTTTTGTGTTATCAATTGTTGTACCAGGCACACTAACCCAATCAATGGAGCGGCGTTGAAATGCACGCCTACTCCATTCTTCGAGTTGTAATGTATACCTGCCTTCATAAGGCTCTAAGCCCATGTAAAACAGTTTACGCATTATTTGCGTCCTTTATTACGATTCTTTGCACGAATCCAATTCTTGTATTTTGTAAATGCCATCCAAACACGGGCCTCTTTCTTATACAAGTCTTCACGATTAAATGGATAACCTTCAGTTCTGCAAAAGTCGTGCAGTTCCTCAAGATCGTTGTAAATTTTATTTACTACCGGATTATTGATAGTCATTATACCTTATTCCTTTATGCTGGGTATACAATTTGACAGCCGTTTTCGCCATCTTCGGCGACATCAATAACAACAAACCGGCCGGGGTATTTGTTGTTAATCTCTAAGTACAAATCATCTGCGATCATTTCGCATGACTTGTAATCTAGTTCGAGAACGTCTTCTTTATAAAGGTTCTCCAACCAACGTTTGAATTGAATAAATTCAATGTCTCGGTCATTATGTGTGACTTGGATTTGTACTTTAAAATGAAATGTATGACGATGTGGGTATCCTAAGAAACTTACATCGTATTCGTCACCTGTTGCCAGCGCAGGATCGTCGAGTGCTGCCGGATATTTGTGAATACCTTCTTTTGTAAAGGTGACCCATATACTTCGTTTTGCGTTGTCTAATCTATGTGTTTGACTCATTTTAGCGTCCTCTTCTCTCATGCGCCTTTGCATATATGTATAATAACGTTCTTGTTCCACAATGTCAACCAATAATGGTATCTGTGGAATATTTAGACCAATCTGTAAATACATCTCTTTGTTTTAGATCATGTATCTTATGTACCCATACTCCGGGATTACTTGCATCAAAATCTTTGTCGTCAATCTTCAAACAAGCATTATATCCAAGTTGATCGATATATGGAAGTTTTACACTAATCATCGGAATGAAGCGATGATATTCAGTAAATCCTGATTCAAGTAAACCTTCGAGTTGACTTGCATCGATATCAAGTGTGACCCAATATCCTTCTTTTAGCAACGGAAATACCATAGCTTCCCAAGGTTTCCATTCGCTTTCGGTATTACTAGTAACATTGAAACTCATGTTAGCACCTAAATAAATGTGCTTACAACCTTGTGTATATGCTACTGCTATAATGTCTTCGGGCTCTTTTACACCTACAACAAACAATGTACGTTTACCAAACTGTGGAGTATGTTCTACTTCAGTTCCAGTAAAATATTCTACATCGTCAATTTTGTCACCTTGGTCGTATATTCTTTTCATTGTTTTTTCACCTGATACATTTCGTTCCAAACATTCCAACGCTTTTTTACATATTCGTTGATCTCATCTTTATTATAGTTGTTTTTTTGCATACTGTCAATGATTTTATCTAAATCATCTAAAGCCATTTGCAAATTCATTAAATGAAAATCTTTGTCATACGCCATAATTATTTTTCCAGATTACGTTTTACTCTATGTATTTCATCTTTTAGCCAAAGTTTTTGTGTTTTTAATCTGCGGACTTCTTCATTAACACTATAACTTTTTTCAAGCTCAAGTATTTGATTATCTAAATCTCGATGTCTAACAGTTAGACTCTCCAGATGTGATTGTAAACTTTCTTGTGACATTTAAACCTCCTCAAACAATTTACCAAAGTTTGTTAATGCGTTTTTAGTTTTCTTACCAATATTTAGGCGTGTTCCGATTACATGCATCCAATAACGATCATATTTTTCAATCAAGTCTAGACTCTTTTGCCTGTCCTTCAAACTAAAGATTTCGTCTACAACTTCTTTAAACTTAACAACGCCCCAACCTGGGAAGTCCTTGTCGTTGATTAGCATGTATGGAGAAATGCCTGCATCATATTCTCTGTTTGCACGTTGCGTACTTTCAATGTGCATCCAAACATTATGCCCCATTTGTAGTGCATAACTAAACGAGTCCCAACTAGTGCTGTCTTTTTTACGCACTACTGGATTTCCTTCTTCGTCTAATATAGGATTACCGTGTTTGTCAATATCAACATCGCCTGCTTTTACTTTAGGTGTGCCAATCTTGTTTTTGTCACCTTCTGCATAGATACAAATATCATTTATATTGCAGTGTTGGCTCATTGGCGAATCTTCAAATGCTTCTAGTATACGATCTGTGACAACTGCATCTTTGAACTTGCGTGTGTCTGTAGCATACTTTAGTGCATCTGCACCCGGCGACATCATATAACTCCACTTGCCACGGTCTTCAATACGAATACTGTGATAAATCTGTCCATTTGCTGTAGCAAGGAAAGGTGAAGCACAGTCGTATGTAATCATAAAGTTTGGATTGTGATACTTGCGTACAGCACGTTGAATGTCTGTAAGTAGCACAGCCCATTCTAGTTTGCTTGTACCCAAGAAGTGCATTACATCATGCAATCCTTCTTCTAGCAAGCCATCGTGTATCATATGCACAAGGCGCCTTAGGATAAGATGCACATCGCACATGTTCTGTCCACCCATTGCCCAACCATTAAAATGTGTGTCTGGGTACTTTGCTGGATCACAATAGTCTTTGAACTCTTCGTACCAGCCGTCGGCATCATCATGATTGCTACCTTGTAATACGTTTAGTACTTTGAAGTTGCCACGTCGGTTAGCCATATAATAACGTGCATTAATATGTGTTGCATCAACAGCATCTTGGTAGCTGTGAATGTTTGCCGCTTTTGCTGCTTTAGGATCTTGGAACGTCCAAGTTGGAATATCAAGCATCATGCCATAATCCATATACTCTTCCATCCAGTTGACAACTAATTCACGTTTCTTTGCAGCCAGTGGGCAATCTGGATTGGTCCAATCACCTGGCCACAAGCCTTTGGCAATCTGGAACCCACCCGAGTCACCAAGCAACCATGAATTATCTCTATCACGGTTGCGAAGCATATCTTCTTTTTCGCTGTGCTTGTTTACATCAAGCTCTGCGTGTCCTGCAGAATAGAGTGCCCATTTGTAGTGGAACACTCCTTCATTAGGATTCAAAAAGTTCATTGCTTCTACAGTACCAATGCCTGCTGGAACTCTACTCGGATCAACATATTCACCAAAGCGTTGCTTGCCTATAAAAGTAGCATAGAAACCACTGATGCTAGGCAAGAAAAATGCATAGTCTTTTTGTGCTTTTGTGAGGTCTGTATTCATTATTTTTGCTGCGCTGGCAGGATGTAGTCGTATTTTGCCATGCCGCTGTCTACACTAATCTTCATAGCGCCTTGGTCTGTAATACTCATTGTTTTGTCTCCATCCAAGTTTAAGATAGCAATAGTTTGTGCTACTGGCCATGCCCATGTGTGTGCTAATGTACCACCTACACTGTGTTCAAACGTAAATGAACCTGCGTGTGTTGCTTCGTCTCCAAAGTAAAAGTTTAGATTGCCGTCTTCTGTTTTTACTTGGAACACAGTTTCTTCGCTGTGTGCGCCTGCCATAAGTTTCATACGTTCAATGCCTGCCATATTTGGCTGAATTTCTACATCATATGTACTAACTTTAAACTTAACACTTTTAAGTTTTTCTTCAATAACTGCTTTATTCATAAAGCGATAATCGTTTTTAAAGTCGCCAGCTTTGTTTTCAAAGTGGATATGCGTTGGCATAACTTCTCCGTTGCGCTCTGCTTGCACGACATCAAGTTTTGCTTCTTCGCGATACTCTGGGTTTTTCAAGTGATATGATAACTTTCCTAAGTCTGGCATACCAAATGTACCTGTAAACTCGCCAACTGGTGAATGAGTTTTTGCAGTCATAATCACACTACGATCGTCTGCCATGCTTTCGATTTGTGTATCGGTCTCAGATGTGACTTTTAGTGTTGTAATAAAGCCCAACGAATGTGTATGGCTTACAATGTCTTTTAGAATGTCTTGCATTTTTATCTCCTATATTCTTTATTGTACTGTGTATTTTAGTTGTTGTCAACGTATTTTTTTATTATATTCAACAGCGGCATCAAGTGTATTTAGATTAATATTTTTTTCTGCTGCCATTTTTAATAGTGCGCTTGTGTCTTTTGGAAAACACATTCCGCCAAACCCACGCACATCTTGATCTGGAAAAACAAACGTATGGCTGTGACCTATTCTGTCATCTGCTGCAATACCACCTCTTACTTGATCAAAGTCTAAATCGTATGCGCTGCAAAAGTCATGTATTTCATTAAAGAAACTTACTTTGGTTGCAAGGTATGCATTACGGAAGTATTTGATAGCAATAGCTTCTTCTGGTGATACAATCTTAATAGTCATTTTAGACCAATTATAACTATATTGATCACGCCAGTAATCAGTATCACCGCTTAATATAACATCTTTCATTACTTGGATGTCATTCATCCATTGTGTTGCTCTCAAAAACTCTGGACTAAAACACAATCTATGATCTGGATATGTTTGTTTTAGTTCGTTCCATCCTTGTAAACTAATAGTGCTTTTGATCATAATAGGTGTATCTTTACTACACTGCGATACTACGTCATATACTGCACTCATGTCGCAACTACCATCTTCTGCTTGTGGAGTAGGTACACATACGATAACAGCACTTGTATTGTTAAAGTCTGCTACCTTGCCTTTGGGAGGATCGTGTACAACTACTTCTCTACGAAAGTTTTTAAATAGTAGTTCGTGTGCTTTTCCGACAAAGCCGTATCCTGCAATAATCATGCTGCTTTTTTAGCCTCTTGTAAGTATTGTAATCTTTCCCAAGTGTCACGCCAATCTTTTACGTTGAAAGACACTCCGCTGTATCCTTGAGTTTTTAATGCTTTTGCAAGTGGCCAATCATTGCCGCCTGGTTCGCATTTGTCTCCAAAGAAATAAGTTGTGATTTTTTTGTCAAAATCGTCTAGGATCTGACTCTTGTCACAGCCTGTGCGATAAATGTCAATGCCTGTTTCACCACCAACTGTTGCTGTAATATTCGGAAACTCACTGTTGATTTGAAATGCAATAGTTTCACGCTCTCTGTTGTCGAGATCATGTTGCACATATTGCTTGCGTTCTTCTAATGTGCAGTTTCTGCCTACAATTGAGAAGTTGATAGTGCCCATACGATTTTCAATGTGATTGCCTGTGCGCAACTTAAATGGACTGCTTTGTAGCCAACCTTCCATCAAGTTGTATAGTTCTTGAGGTGCTTCAAATGACTTGGCATTTACTCGTTTGCCTTGATGCCATACATCATTGCCACTACAGTTGTAGCAAGTGACAACACGTTCGGTAATATCTTTACCAAGTTGTTCAACTGTTTTTGGATAGTCACTGCCTGTGACCAGCCATACTTTGTTGCTGCTGATAAAACTTTTGAACCACTCTTTAAACTGTGGGTCTATAGTTTGTCTACTAGGCGTAAGTGTTCCGTCTACATCAAAAATAAATCTATTCATTTATTTCTCCTTTTTAATACATAAGGCTCTTTCGCCTTGTGTAAAAGTTGAAGTAAGTACTGCTCGTTCTAATAAACACTCTGTTTGAGTTATATAGCTATCCCAGTATGTTATTTTAGGTTCTTCCAGCTCTATAACTGTACTCATGATTAAAAGTATCCACATTATCTATTCTCTCTTTCAGCAACTCGTTTGCGTAAATCACTTGTGCTGAATCTATGATCACGCTTGTTAAAATGCAGTTGAATACCTCGCTTGCGACAAATATCTTTGCCACTAAACTCATCTTCTTTGTATTCTTCTCCTAAGAACCTTACATCAATTTGAAACAGTTCAAGTATATCCAACAAGTCTTGCTCTGTTTCGTATGGAACAATCTCATCAATAAACTTGAGTGCATTGAGTTGTGCATAGCGCTCTACTAGTGTTTGCACTGGTTTGTTTTTAGTATCTGGTCTATCAATAGTAGGATCTGTTTGCAACCCTACAATAAGATAATCACAGTTTGCTCTTGCTTCACGCAACATACCAATGTGTCCTGCATGAAGTAAATCAAATGCACTAAATGTAATTCCGACTTTCATTTTACCCCCATTCAAATAAGCTGCTAAATGTGTTGTTTTGTTTTGTGCTTTCTAAGTCATATTTTAGAACGCCAATTAAGTTGTCTAGTTTGTTGTCAATAATAACACTTTCCATTGCGTCTCCGTCAAATGGCAATTCTTTAAACCATTCTGGAATACGTAGCTCGTCTGTTGGATATGCTACACTTGTATATTGTAATGGATTTTGCTTCAATTTGCAAACAATAACTTTCATACCATCTACAATATCCTGCGAATACTTGTCGCCATTCATACGCTTGAGTGTATTCCAATTGATGCTTGCTCTTACATGTCCAGGCATGTTTGCTTTGCCTTGCTTTTCTTCAAGACGCTGATAGTGTCCGATCTTGTTTGCACGTTTGGGCGAACCTTTTTCAAAGCCTGGACGTTCTTTAAACTCACGTCTAAAGTTTGTAATACTTTCTAGTAGTTCTTTTTCAGGCTTTAGATCAAGCACCATGTCTAGAAGTGTTTTCAAATAGTCTTGCATAAACACAGGTGTATCACTGCGCTTCAAATCCAAGCCCATTGCTTTAACTTTGCCTAGGCTACCGTCTTTGTCTTTTCTATCACCTTCCAAGTCAACAACACGCACAGCATAACGCTTCTTTGTAATAAACAAGCCAGTGTCTGCAACACATTCTCTTGCTGCTGCAATAACTTCGCTTCGTGGACGAGGACAATGAAACGCTTCACGCATAAAGTCTGGAAAACTTATGTTTGCTTGTTCGCATAACTGATCATATAGTGTAATAACATTGTCTGTGCCCCAGGGCACTGTGCCTGCTGCAATTTCGTCCTTGAGTACAGGATAAGCACTAAAATATACCGAGTCTGTATCACCGTATATAATTGCTTTGCCTACATGGTCGTATTCACCTGTAATAATCTTGTTGACTTCGGCACTCATATGTTTTGCAATCTGTCTACCTGTTAGTGTTGTACTCTGTCCAATACGTTTATCAAAGAATCTACAACCTGGATTAAGAATAGCACCGTACAAACTATTCAAGTTAATCTTTTTAACTAGCTGACGCTTGTCCCAAAACGCAATCTCTGTTTCGTTTCCTGCGTCAATAGCTTTACGCATAGTTGCTTGTAGTTCTTTACGTTCGCTGTACCAACGTTTTAGCAATCCTGGAATAACACCTTCGATTTCTGTTGTAAAGATTGTGCCATTTGCACTCAACATCCAGGGCTGATGACTGTCAAAAATAAGTTTATAAATTTCAGCACCACTTAATACATGACTTGTACCATCTTCCAAGTCCAAGTGCAACGATACATCTTTGCGCTGTTCCATTACAGCATCATATTCTAATGTGGCAAATTTGCCTTCCCAAGCACCTGCAAAACTTTTCTTTTCTAGTGTAGTTGCATTGTGCAAAAACTCATCTGTTAATACTGGACGAATTTGTCCTACAATAGTTTCTGGCGCCATGTTCATTGCACGAATAATACTTGGATACAGACTGTTCAAGTCCATGCTACCAATCCACTCATGCACACCTTTTTTAGGAAACGCAACATATGCACCTGCGGCTGCTGTATTGCCTTCGTGTTCACGTCTATTAGGAACCTGCATACCACGTCTATGTGCTTCGTTAACAATAGCTTGCTCGGTCACTGCAACCGCACCTGCTGTTGTTTGTAGAAGCACTGTATTGTCGTGTGCAATTTCATTTGCTAGATCAATAAATCGCAGTTTCTTATCTAGTTTATCAAGCAATGCAACGTCTTGCCTGTTGTATTCAATAAATGTTTCAAAGTCGTTGTTGTAAAGTTGATCAAGTGTACCTTCATACACTGTTTTATTCTCGCCGACTTCCATTTCGCCAATAGCATCTAGTCGATATGTATGGCGTTCTTCATATGTATACTTGCGATACAAGTTGAGATAGTCCATATGTACTCTTCCGATAGTATCATATGTTTCGCTTAACTTGCCAAACTTCTCATATTCACGTTTCTTAGGAAGCTGGCCCCATAAGCAGAAACGTCTTGTGTCGTCCTTGCTTAGTACACGCTTAATACGATTTACAGTATACGGAACATCATAACCTTCACTGTTCCATCCACTGTGGATATCAGCATCTTCAATTAAGTCAAGGAATGCTTCAAGCATTTGTCCTTCACCTTCTTTGCTGTTTGGATACAATATACAAGTATCTCCCCAACGTTGTTTACACATTGCCCTTGCTTCTTCGATTGGCAACCCTTTAGGAGGCATAGCAACTGTAATCAACATATCTAGCCATTGCAAGTGTACAGTAATAGCAGTAATGGGCATAAATGGATCGTCAACTGGAGCAAAGCCACGTTCTGGATCAAAGTCTGTCTCGATATCCCAAAACGCTACATTCAACTTTGGTGCATCCTGGTTAAGATAATTTTCACTCAAACACTGAAAGATTGGATTCACATCACTCTCAAACATTTTCTTGCCTTTGTTAATAGCAAGTTCCTTGCGAAAGTCCTTTGTGTTTTTACAAACTACACGCTGTAGCGGATCACCAAATATGCTTTTGTATTTGCCACGTGGATCTTCGTAGTACCAAGTGTATTTTGCTTGGTATTCGTTATATAAACGTTTTCCGTCTTTGCGCTCTACAGCACGAATAATGTCTGCGTCTCTATCAAAAAATGCATCAACGTATGGCATGTGTTCTCCTTATAATTCTATTATATGACACAATTGTGTCGTTGTCTATTGGTTTTTTTAAAATAATCGAAGAGCTTTGTATAATATTCTACGTCATATTTTTGAATAAACTCAATAAACTCTTCGGGTACTTTGTTAGCAATTTTTAAGAATTGCTGATAGTTGTGTTCTATTTTATGTTGCACCAAGTTATATAACTTTGTATAATCATTGTTCTCGTATTCTTTTACTTGACTAATTATGGACTCGGCTCTTTTGTAAAATTCTTTTTCTTCATCAAAACTATAATCAAAAATTTCGGTGTATAATTCAAATCCTAACATTTCAAGTTGTTTGTTTAGCCCTGCATATCCTACACTGACAAATAGTTTTTTTGCTGCAATTGCTTTAAACGTTTTTTCGCTTATGTCCGGAAAGTCATCATAACTTTCGCATACCAAGTCTAAAAATCCATTATGATATTCTGAACTATAGCTAAGACAACTAGTTGGAGTATCTATATTGTCAATCTTTATGATTTGATTATCAAAATAATTAAATTTATATTGTTTATAATCTTGTTTGTGCCAAGATACTATATTACCCTCTATTAAATTGTATTTTGAAAGTAAGTCAATAAACTGACATTTATGCTGCATTGCAGATCTGTTTAATGAAACTATAAATGTATTATGTTTGAGTTGATGTTGTTTTTTAAAATCATATAATCCTAAAACTAAGGTAGCACACATAGTTTGCCAATTTATTACTTTGATATATTTAGAAACTACAACATCTTGTAAGTAATTGCCTTCCCATATTTCTAGTATATTATTATTTTTAGCACACAATTCTTCTATGCGTTCTTGGTATTGTTTTATATTTTGCCATGTGCCAACTTCGTCAGGTGCAAAAATTATTATTTTAGTATTCTTTACTGCTAATATATTTTTTAATACTGTAGAGAAGCTCATCATAAAATTATACTCCGGAGGTAGTAATAATTTTTCTTGCATTACAGCATTGCCTTTGCTTGAGACTGTGCTTTTAAAATCATATTAACTACTCTTTGTGCATCAGGAGTAAATTCTGCATCCATTGTAATAATATCAGGTTTGTATCCAAATGCAATATCATTTACAAATTTCTTATGATTAAATTCACAGACCTCGGCCATGTTTTCTGCTGCTACTTTGTAATTTTTAATACCGGCAAGCTGCTCGACCAATGCCTCTATCCTTTGTTCCATAGTATTTAGACAATCAAATTCATAATCTATTACGTTGTGGAATAGTTTATAACCTTTGTCTTCTAGTGCAGTATTTAGATTTTTTGCACCAACTAAAATACTTGGCATTTTCCAAAGTATTGGCATCCAAGTTTTTTCAGTGTGCAGTACTATTTCGTCTGTGCTTTCTGGTGTAATAAGGAATAAGCTACGCTTCCATACATCTACAGGTGGCGGCGGATTAGTGTCGCTATCAAACACAAAGTCAGGATCAAAGTCTTTGCTTTCTACAAATCTATCTACCTGTTTGTGCCAATCAGGAGTATTAGGTATCTTGTCCCAAATATCTTCTAAACGTCTGTAGTAAATCTCGCCATCTAATTTACTGTGAAGTAAATTTTCTATCAACATATCTTTGTGTGGCCTGTATGTAAGAGTTTGACAATGATACAACTGATTAGGAGCATGTGCTACTTCCTTGTATTGTTGCCATCCTAAGAATTGATCAAACTCAGGCCAAGGTTTATGGAAAGTTATTTCGTTATGTCTTGGATGTATAATATTACAATGATACACTAGTCTATTGCTTGTATATAATTCGTGTAG
>Ga0206682_10001873_pt1 | contig 19971 bp, 36 predicted proteins | sample M240m12015metaG_FD_155444 | JGI IMG/M metagenome (GOLD analysis project Ga0206682, IMG submission 155444) | Ammonia-oxidizing marine archaeal communities from Monterey Bay, California, United States - M2 40m 12015 | ecosystem: Environmental > Aquatic > Marine > Intertidal zone | place: USA...
GCCGAAAGCAGCCCACTTAAAATTAGATTGAGAGCAAAGAAATGGTTTTAATTAAGAAAGTTTGGCGAATTATTATTTGGCCATACACACGTATCAAGGAAGAAATTACTTGGCGCAAGCGACTAAAAGAACTTAGAAAACGTGATCCGTTTATTTACAAATGAGTGAAATTAAACAAGCATTACAAGCAAGCCAGTACGGGCATCCTAATGTGTATCCTAACAGTGAACATATTAAACCGCCGATGGAAAAAGAACGTATTCGAGTTGTAGAAGCAGCTACACGATCAGATCTTAAATTAGATCAAACTAGACAAGTAGAAGAGCGTATGAAAGAAATACAAGCACTAAGAGATCAAGCTGCTACTAGATATGATCAACATGGCAAAACAGTAAGCCCAGGCGAAACACAAGGACAATATATCGACATTGAAGTATAGAATATTATTAGTTGCTCTTGAAGCAGAACTACCATACAAGCAGGCACCCAATGATTACAAAGTAGTATACACTGGTGTAGGCAAAGTTAATGCAGCATTTGCAGCAACACAAGCTATTGCAGAAGCACACAGTCTAGGCTTTCATCCTGAAGTATACAACTACGGTACAGTCGGAAGTTGTCAAGCAGAGCTAAATGGTATACATCGTATTACAAAGTTTGTACAGCGTGACATGAACGCAGAGCCACAAGCACCAAGAGGCGTTACACCTTTTGAAGCAGGACTGCCTTACTTAGACTTCTCTCCTGATATGACATCTAGTCTTACACTAGGCACAGGAGATCAGTTTGTACACGAACTTGAAACATGGTTAATAGAAAACAAAATTGACATAGTTGATATGGAAGCGTATGCTATTGCCAGTGTATGCAAACGTATGAATGTGCAATTCACCTGCTACAAGTATATAACTGATTATGTAGGCACACCGCATCAAGCAGACACGTGGCAAACAAATGTAGCCAACGGCGTACAAGAGGTATTACAGTTACTATGATTACTTGGGGGATAAGTGCAAACAGTCATGATGCTGCTCTAGCAGTATTTTCAAATGACGGACTAGAATTTGCTAGTCATAGTGAACGTTTCAGCGGTGTAAAAAACGATGCTCACTTAAATAAAGAACTAATCAATTATGCAAGAAAGTGGGGAGAACCTGATGAAATTATTTGGTACGAAAGACCCTTTAGAAAAACTATTAGACAACTTCGAGCAGGACAAGGATTCAACTTTAGGGAAAACAATATCAATCGTTATCTTCGATCTTATGGGATATCTGCTCCTGTTAGTTATATTTCTCATCACCGTTCCCATGCTGCTGCCGGTTATTATACTACGTCTTTTACAGATGCCACTGTTGTTTGTATTGACAGTATTGGAGAATTTGAAACGTTAACTGTATGGCACGGCAAAGGAGATACACTCGAAAAGAAATATGTACAAAGTTATCCGCATAGTGTAGGACTATGGTATAGTGCTATGACACAGCGTATCGGTTTAAAGCCACAAGAAGACGAGTATATTCTTATGGGTATGGCAGCTTATGGCGACCCGGATAGATTATATCAAACAATTTACAATGATTTTATTGACGCTATAGGCAAGCCTGTAACATTTAACAACAACTTACATCGAGGGTGTATGGACTGGATGCCCGAGTTACAGTCAGAACAAGACTACTTTGACATAGCGGCAGCTACACAGAAGGTATACGTAGAACTACTTAACCAAATTTTAGCATGGGCAGCAAGTCAAGGTTGGAGTTCTAATCTGGTACTCATGGGAGGGTGCGCATTAAATTGTTCGGCTAATCACCTAGCCTATAAGTATTTTGATGACGTATGGATTATGCCTAATCCGGGTGATGCAGGAAGTGCTATAGGGTGTGTGTTGGCACACAAAAATAAAACTATGCTTATGGATCATGCGTTCTTAGGATATGATATAGAAGGAGAATATCCAGTTGAAGAAACAATCAAAGAACTTGCCCAAACTGGCATCTGCGGAGTCGCGTCGGGTAGGGCAGAATTTGGCCCGAGGGCTTTTGGTAATCGGTCTTTGCTTGCTGATCCTCGTGGCAATGACATCAAAGACAGAGTCAATGTCATCAAACAAAGGCAACAGTTTAGACCATTTGCACCAGTAGTGCTTGAAGAACATGCAAGTGATAACTTTGAAGGATACTACAACAATTATATGCAGTATACCTCAACCTGTAAACATCCAGAATTGTACCCTGCAATCTGTCACGCAGACGGAACAAGCAGAGTACAAACAGTACCAAACAACAATAGCGGAATTAGAAAACTGTTAGAAGCATGGTATGCAAAAACAGGTTGTCCGATGTTACTAAATACCTCGCTTAATATCAAAGGCAAACCTATTGTAAATACTACAGAAGATGCACTAGCATTTGAAAAGCATTATGGAGTAAAGGTATGCACGGCTGCTGCAACAACGTAATACAATCTCAGCATTCAGAAGTAATTGAAGTTGACAACCACAAGTTTTGTGTTATAATAAGATATTGTAAAACGTGCGGACAAGTAAAATCGCAATCACATATAACGGAAGCAAAGAATGGCAACTAGACAAAACACAGACTATGGATATGATATACAGAAAGTATATCTTGAAATGATGATGAGCGATGCCGAGAGCTTTGTACGTTGTCAGGCTGTGTTTGATCCAGATAGTTTTGATAGAAGACTAAAGGCACCAGCAGAGTTTTTAAACAATTATGTTAGTGAACACAATGCATTGCCTACGTTTGATATGATTAATGCAGCAACTGATATTAATTTAAAAGATCCAGGGCAGCTACAAGAAAATCACTATGACTGGCTGATGCAAGAGTTTGAAACGTTTAGTAAACACAAGGCACTAGAAGCAGCAATCCTAAAGAGTGCCGACTTGTTAGAGAACGGTGACTATGGGCAGTGCGAGGATCTAGTTAAGAAGGCTGTACAGATTGGTTTGCAAAAAGACTTGGGTACAGACTACTATGCTGATCCAAGAGCTAGACTAGAAGGCATCAAGAGTACTAACGGACAGGTAAGCACAGGCTGGCCAGCTATGGATAAGAAACTGTTTGGCGGCTTCAACAGAGGCGAGCTGAATATCTTTGCAGGTGGTTCGGGTGCAGGTAAGAGTTTGTTCCTTGCTAACATTGGCGTTAACATGGCTGAGAAAGGCTTGAATGTAATCTACTTGACACTAGAGCTTGCAGAGAGTCTAGTTAGTATGAGACTTGATAGTATGACCACAGGCATTCCAAGTCGTGATGTGTTTAAGAGCATTGACGATGTTGAAATGAAGGTTAAGATTATTGGCAAGAAGTCGGGTGCATTCCAAGTCAAGTATATGCCAAGTGGCAAGACAGCAAACGATGTACGTAGCTACATTAAAGAGTATGAGATTAAAACAGGCAAGAAGGTAGACGTACTGCTGATTGACTACTTGGACTTGTTGATGCCAGCAAGCACAAAGGTAAGTGCAGAGAACTTGTTTATCAAAGACAAGTACGTAAGTGAAGAACTACGTAACCTAGCAATGGAATTGAACACAGTGTTTGTAACAGCAGCACAGTTAAACAGAGGTGCTGTGGAAGAGATTGAATTTGATCACTCGCACATCAGTGGTGGACTTAGTAAGATCCAGACTGCGGACAACGTGTTTGGTATCTTTACAAGTAGAGCTATGCGTGAACGTGGACGCTATCAGCTACAGTTGATGAAAACACGTAACTCAAGTGGAGTAGGACAAAAGATTGATCTAGGCTTTAACTTAGACACACTGCGCATTGAAGACTTGGGCGATGATGATGACGATGGTGCAACTAGTACAACTACAGGCAGCAACATCTTAGACAATATTAAACGTAGCAATGCACCAGTACAAGATCCAGTTAGTGGATCAAGTGCGCCAAAGCTCAAAGCAGATGCTGATAGTACGCAACTACGTAACTTTATTAATAACTTGGGTACTGAATGAAGGTATGTATTGCTAGTTCAAACACGCCAGACTTTCTTGAGCTTAGTCCGTGGGATCCGTTTGCACATCAAGTTGGTGAAACGGTTGCAGATGAAATTAAAAAATACAGCAGTCGTATGTGGGTCGAGTATACACCTGACAAGATGTATTATTATGCTGAACTATCACAAAAGCATTTTACGTTTTTAAAACTTAAACATTCAGAGCTAGATTTTGTTGGAGAGAAATAAATGGAGATGGATAATTCAGCATATCCTGAATTAATAAATCAAGAAATCAATTGGTTGCCTGGGGATACCAAGCAACTGTACAAATACAATCTCAAACAAAATGCACAAGAACTTTCTCCATGGATCAACAATTCTTTTACATACAAGTTCAACAGCAAAGGGTTTAGATGCAAAGAGTTTGATGTAGAAGATAATGCGGTATTCTTAGGTTGCAGTTACACCATAGGCATAGGGTTGCCTATACAAAACACCTGGGCAACATTGGTAGCACAAGAGCTAGATTTAGCCTGTTATAACTTAGGACTAGGTGGCGGTTCGTGGGATAGCATATACAGGATTAGTTCGTATTGGATTGAAAAATTAAATCCTAAATTTGTTTTTATACTGGAGCCGCCTAGTATTCGATATGAAGTTATTCCTTATGGCAACGTGAGCATACATGAACATCATGTATTTGAAAACACACCTTGGGGAAATCTTTTTCAGCATAAACAAAACTACAAATTAAACAAACAAAAAAATGTTACTGCATTGAAAACATTTCACAACAACATGTTTATTATTGACAATGACAGAGATTGGTTTATGGACAATCATGTGGATACTGCTAGAGACTTAGCACATCCTGGTATACAAACAAATCAAAGACTAAAAGAGAAAGTACTAGCTGTACTTGATAATAAGTAGTTATAATGAAAACTTCTTGTTCAGCAGTATGGAGTAACGTACACATTACCCCACAGGGAAATCAAACACCCTGTTGCTTCTGGCCATCTAGTCTAGAGTTTGATCGAGAAGATACAAAAAAACAAATGATGCAAGGAAAATCTATTGAAGGCTGTAGTGGCTGTGATAATTTTTCTAAACACAAACAGCCTAATCTACGTGATCGCTTCAATCAATATTTACCCTACAGCGACAATATAACCAGTGTTGATCTCAGTGTAGATAATATATGCAACTTTGAATGTGTGATGTGCAGCAGTGAATACTCTCATCTAGCAGCAAAACGTGAAAGCAAGTTCCTAGGCAATACTGTTGCTGAAGCCAAATACCTACACAATACAAAATACAAACAGTTGCCATGGGAAACTATTACTAGAGTAAAGATGTTTGGAGGTGAGCCTTTGGTCAGCAGCGGCTTCAAACAGTTTGTAGAGTGGAGCAAGGAACGTATCAACTGGAGTACAATTGACTTAGAAATTATAACCAACAACAGCGTAAGCATACCTGAGTTGTATCACGAGATGTTGAGTACAGCAAAAAGTCTAAGAGTTATAATCAGCAGGGACGGACTAGACGGTGTTAATCAAATGGTGAGACAAGGCGCAGAGCCGTTGGCAAAAGAAATAGCCAGATTTGATGCATGGAAAAAATACACCACTGACGTTACTATACACAGTGCTGTTGGCATATACAATGCAATGGATCAAACCAGTATGCGTAATTGGTTTGCCAAACACTACCCACAGTGGAACTGTACTATGGAAATGATACAGTCTCCAGCGTACTTGGACTTGCGCAATATGCCCAAAGAGCTTAAAGATATATATGCACAGGCTATCACAGAACCGCAAATACTCACGTGGTTGGAGATACCAGGAACAGACCATTTTGATGCATTTGTTGCAGTACATCGTGCTTGTGAACAACTGTATAGTATGGACACTCGGCACAACAATCCAATACTACACGACCATATAGAACAATACACAGGCAGTGTAGCAGACTTCGAAAACATTGGAGCTAGATATGCGTAAGCAACTGCATCTAAACACTGCTTATGCAAATCCAAAGCTATGGCTGTATAGACTAAAGTGGCATCATTATCTACCAAGACATCACAGTCGACCTTATGCCAGCGGCAGTTTGTTTGTGTATGATGCCAATGAAATAAGCACTGGAATACCCACTGCACACTACATATGGGACAAGCACATGAGCATCGTTAGACAATGGAGTACTGCACTGGTGTTACTAGAATTGCCCAGCTGGAGTAACAGACAAACACTGGAACTATACACCAATCTGCAGGACAATATTCCTATGACACAAGTAATAGTTTGGGGTAAGAGTAGCAGTGTTCTAGAGGAATGGTGCAGTCATGAATAAACAGTATGCATTTACTCCTCACTACGAAGAACTTGCAAGAGAACTAATGTGTGTAAACCTACTGCCTCTAGTGGACAACACTGAAAACCATCTGTGTGTAATTGACTACGAAACACTAGCAGACAATGCACGTCCACTGCCTTCAAGTGTGTACGCTAGTGAAGCTGTAATAGTATACTGTGGCACAGAAGCTATTGGCTGGCCCAGTGTACCCGCAGGTCTACGCAAAATGCTAGTAAAACTTAGCAAAGCCACTCGAGTGTACTATGCACTGATTAGCCCTGCTCAAGTGCGCAGTTGTGATTTACCTGGTGAAGGCGGGTTTGTGTACAACAGCTGGGAACATCAAACTGTAAAATCCTGCAGTACATGGTGGCGCTATCAAGAACTCAAACCCACTAGAGATATACTGTGGATGAGCAGACGAATTGCACCTGAACGAATGGTGATATATCATCACTTGACACACCAAACACAGCACAGTGTGTACGCTAGTATGGGCAACACCAACTACTGGGCCACTGTCGCAAACGAAACCTGGAGAAATCATTTTGTACCTGAGCTGTATGCAGACCCTGATCACGCTCTTAGATTCTACCGTAGAGTGGGCAACCATCGAGAAATACAGCTTCTTCCTAGAGCTTTCACACACCGCCAAGGTCCGTGGAACATGCGAGAACATGATATAATGGGCAAAGGAGGAATTGGAATTGCTATAGCTAATGCACACACTGTTTGGGTTGGTGATAGCCATGCACTAAATCCCACTGAAGGAATTATACACACTGAAAAACTATTCAAAGTGTTTGCAGTTGGTAGAAGTGTGCATCCATTTGGAGCTCAACACTATATCAGAGATCTAGTAGAGCTTGGCTATGACTTTGAAATACCTGAATACGACACTATAGCAGACGGTGCCGCTAGACTCGCACAGTATCTACACAGTGACCCACCACGCCAAGATAGTATACACAATAGAAGTGTACTGCACACTAGAACACAGCACAACCCACTGCCACCAGAGTTTGAATGTACTAGAACCGACCCTAGTGTAGAAAGACCAGAAACAAGCAATTGGTTGTGGCACATGGCTAAAAAAACTGCACTTCGCCAACAAGCCACGTAGTGGTTTAGCGCCGCAAATAGCTGCGAAGCAGCTTGCAGCAAAAAATTCTAGTACCATACTAGTGGACCATATACACTATAAAAAACATACACACCATACTCATACGGCCCCGTACGACATGCCGTTAGCTACCGTACGACAAGGTTATACAAAAGAAGTCATTTTATCATAAGAGAACGGTATGCAATCGTGATATTTCATAGCTACATATGTTATGCGACTATCACATTCATGTAGTGCAATAAACCTAGCACGATGACTACCGGGATAGTCAGGATGCTCTAGTATACTAAAACGATGATGCATTAGCTCTACCTTGAAGTATTGTACTTTACCCAAATAAGGATAATTGAACGGATCTTCACTTGACCTATGTACAGTAACAAACCATTGAGCCATACAGTATTTATAGTGAATATCTCGTATACTCGATAACTTCGCTGCACTACGTGTCGTCTATTGACTCACTTCGTGTTGCTCGATATAGTCGAGAACGTTATAGTCCTAAAAGATACATCCATACGGGTATTAGTATAAAGTGTAGAAACACACATAGACCAATCATTAGTACAACTATCTTAGGATTTCCTCTATCACCGTGCATACAGTTATATATCCGAAATGGGTCCTGCAGGGTAAAAATTTTGCTGCGCAGTTTTTTATAGAGAAGTACTTATGCTTTCACGGTGGTGATTTTGCAACCCCACTACTAGCTAAGTGCTTGTATTAATTGTATAATATACTAAGCGACCGACCTCTCAAAATTTTTTTTTTTTCGTTAGTGACCGACCAAAGAAAAAGAGACAACCATTTCTGATTGCCTCTCCGTCTAGTGTAGTCTAGGATAGTCTAACTCCCTACGAGTCTCAACAGGCTCCTAGCTGCCTATTCTCCTACGTGCAATGGTGTTAGAAGCGTAGCTGTAACCTTCCATGTAGTAGCACTAGCCCTGTCCTTTACTAGCACAGTCTTAGGATTGATCTTGCGCACACTACCAGTAACAGTCGCACCACCTCTGCCTTCAAAGGTGACTACATCACCTACCCTCAGCTTGCGTGTCATGTTGCGAGCAATGTATGTTCGCTGACTCTTGACTGCTGCAATAACTCTATTGAGTTCGTCGTTGTCCATGCGTTGGATTTGATCTAGTACTGTATTAATCATAGTCATTGTGATACCCTCATATCTTGTTTGTTAATATACATACAGTATACGACACATGCCGTATACTGTCAACCTCTTATACTATGTAGGCTGCCTTAGTTGCATCCACCTTTAGTTCGTTTGGAATGCTGTTGGGCATGTAGGTGTAAGGCTTGTTCCACGCTGTACCAATAGTGATATCAGTGTAGTGGCTGCGGTGGAAGTAGTCTGTCATCGCATCATCATTGTTGAAGTAGTTAGGACCTTTCATTGCGTCCAATAGTTCGTTTAGGAAGTTGCGAGCAATGCCTGAATAGTGTTGATCGATCCAATACTCGTTGACATCAATGTAGGCTTCTCCACGCATGTAGTCTGAGAAGTCAATGCCACCACTCTTAACTGTTACACACAGTGTTGAATGATTGCGCACACGGATTGAACCTTTCATACCATACTTGTTGAGCACTGCCTTGATAGCTGGTGCTAATGATTTTTTGTCTGCTTGTGATACATATGCCATTGTGTTTTGCCCTCTTACAATGTTTAACTTATAGTAACAGTATACGACATCTACCGTATACTGTCAACCATTTAATTAATAATATTCTTCTACCACAGGAGAGTTCAACCAGTTGTTGAGACAATAGTTCTCAAGCTCGCGGATCACCCGACCATAGAACTGATACTTGCGCTCTGCTTCAGCGTGGCTTATCTCTCCATCACAGTGTAGGTTCTCAGGTGACAAATCTCTGTCCAGTCTACGTGCAATAGTGTCCACACTCTTCTGGCTAAGTGGAAAGGTGATGTTGGTGCCATAAAAGCCACCGAACATCAAGTTTTCGTTTATATAGTTGTTGAGGTTTTTCATATTAGGCCTCACACACTGCTAGGACACCTGGATTGATCCATTCGGCATACAAGCCCAGTGGATCCAGTATATCATTGATACGGTTGCTTACGCCCATGATGTAGCCAGTGCAATCACCGTCTGTCATCATATAGTAGTCAGCCCATGTGTGGTGCTCATCACCACTCTCTGCACTGATGCGAAAGCTGTCTTCGCCGTAGTATCCACCTTCAATAGTTGGTGCACCAATTTTGTTCAATTGATTGTATGCTGTTCTTAAATTGCGTTTCATGTAAATGCCCTCTACATTGTTTAACTTATACTAATATTATACGACAGGTTTGGTGTGCTGTCAACCAAAAAATTGAATTAAATTCCACCAAGTAAGACTAGGTCCTTGTCCGAAGTCAATCCATCCAAATGCGAATATTGCGATAACAGCGTAACCAAACAGTTCGCCTATCCATTCCTTGCGAGTCATAACAATTCCTCCGATTGATCTTCTGCGAAGCGGAACAGGTCCAATGCTAATGACCTAGCTTCGTCTTTGCTGAGCTGTATGCTTTGGAAGAACTTGTCTGCTGTAGTCAGCGGACCTAAGTTGGCAGCACGAGGTGTAGTGACTTGAACTTTGAGTTCACCTCCCCAGAAGCGTGTAAGGCTTACATCTTTGGTGTTGCTTTTTAATTCTGTTGACATGGAGCCCTCCTAATGTCTGTTTATATTAATAGTATACGACAGGTTGTACTAGTTGTCAACCATAAACATTATGTTTCTTGGTATACCATTTCTCTACTACAGGAAGACCAAACTCGTCTTCGTCTACACACACTACCACACGAGTCTTCATCACGTGAGCATAACGATAGCCTTGATCGCCACACACGCCTGCACCACCAGTCCAAACCTTGTGTGGAAAGTCTTCGTTGATGTTATTGAGCACATCGTTGTTGATGCTCCATTCAAACCAGTTGCCAGTGTCCTTCTCTTGGAATGCACCAACTGGATCCTTTGTGTGAGTGTAGTATGCCATTGGAGCCCTCCGTTGTGTCTAACTATACATATAATATAGCATGAGAATACTCAGTTGTCAACCACTATTTTAAAAGAATTGTAGCAGCAGGATGAGGGCGGTCCTGCTGCTACATGTTCGGAAGCGCAGCGTGAGGGCATTGCATTGCTTCCTATGTGCTGCTAAGGGAGGGCACCTTTAGCAGCGTTTGTACGATGTGCGGAGCTCTATGCTCGACGCATCACCGTATTCTCTGCAAAGGCTTCCCAATCGTCTGGGAATGCCACTGCTAGATCCGCTACCTTGAGCACTGTACGCAATGACAGCTCACGTAGTCGGTTCTTATTAATATCAACGAAGTCTACGATCTCGTCCTTGATCTCTTGATCTAGCTTGTATGCATTGAGCATACCGTCCATCACAACCTGCTTGATACGCAGCATCTTGTCACGGTCTGTGTCAATTGTAAGGTCCATATAGTGGCAACGTGACTCTAGTGCTTCTAGGTGCTCCTTTAGCTTGCCTTTGACTTTGTCAAACTTCATGTTGGTAATAAAGATAGCAGATGCTTTAAACTCAAACGAGTCTGGCACACCTTCGTTGCGCAGCTTGAATGAATCAGTGTTCCAATGGATCATTCTACGACCCTTGCTGTCTAGTGCAGCTTTTAGAATGTTAAGGCTTAGATCGTCTTGGAAGATGCTGTCACAGTCATCAAATACCACAACGTTACCTTTGTCTGCCATGCCATAGAGCTTGCAGTACAATCCAATAGGTGACATAGCACCTTTGATCACTTCATACTTGCGTGTACCTCCTAAGGCTTCTAGAGTCTTGTAGCGGTCTAGTACTTCTTCAACACCATGCGACTTGCCTACACCTGGAGGGCCACTTACGATCATTGCACGTACATCACCCTTCTTGACTGCCTTAGTCATGTCGCCTAGCATGTTAAAACGTTTGCGCAAGCGTTCTACAATTGCAGCATCACTCTCGTCTTCAGGAGCAGCGACGGCTACGGAGTCATCAACTTCAACGAAGTCTTGCTCACTGTCTACATAGACTTTGATATTGCGATCTGGATAACCAGACACTGCACTACCGTCTACTGTTACGTAGCCGCCGCGAACACCTATCTTGAATCCTTGTGATAATGGAAGTACTTTATCTGCCACTTCGATGTTTCTACCCTTAAAGCTAAAATAGCCACTGTTGAATCTAACGTTCATCTTACCCTCATAAGTTGTTTTGTTACGTATACTATACGACATAGTCATTCGCTTGTCAACCCCTTATTGTGATAATTGATAAAAGAAAAGCATCCAACCTAGAACGCCAATGGTTGCTGCTGCTACTACAGGAACGTTCATAGCACGGATAATCATAGTGACTACACCTACCGCAGCAAGTACAGCGACGAACGCAATTAGGATTTCAACTGAACCTTCAAACATTATATCGCCTCCTCTAGTGGTGACACATCTTTGGCTGTTGACCTAATGAAGTCAGCATATTCAACGCTCTCCTTGTCCAACTCTGTCTCCCACTCATCATAGCTGCGGAACGCTACTGGATACTCCTTCTGGGAGATATCATTAGTGCCGAACTTGGCCATTACGAATGCAATCGCATCCTGAACACGCTCTAAGTCGGACACGATGTAATCAGTGCCGCCCTTCATCTTCCAGTATGCATTACCGCTGGAGAACTTACCGTCCTCACAGTGTGCGCCATAGTTTTCTAAATACTGTGTTGAGATAACAAATTTCATAATCTTTAGCCCTTGTCTGTTTGCCCTATACATATAATATAGCATGAGAGCAGCACATTGTCAACCTCTTATTTCAAATACTTTTGGCGATCTCTGCAGGATTCGAACCTGCGACCTAGTGCTTAGAAGGCACTTGCTCTATCCAGCTGAGCTAAGAGACCAGCAGAAGTATTTGGTACTCGCACCCGGATTCGAACCGGGACGCCTTGCGGCAACAGATTTTAAGTCTGTAGTGTCTACCATTCCACCATGCGAGCAGTTCTATCTATGCTCCGTCATCCATTTCAAATGTTTCATAACGTTTGTCAAGTATCTTAGCGACTCCTGCAAACATTTCATATTGACGATCCGCTTCATGTTCAGCTTCTACCAAACGAGCTTGCCACTTCACAAGGATGTCTTCGAACGCTGTGGTATCGCTACCAAAGGTGTCAATGTCCTTAAGGTCTTCTACGATTTCAATTAAGTCGTTCATCCTACCATCCAATATGTTAAGCCTACAACGAGTGTCAAGTTCATTGCGAAGCTGGTTGCATTGATAAGCATTGCAGCGATCCAGCTGCGCTCTTCTACATCGTCTTCAAAATAATCGATTTCCATATTACCCTCTTTGCCCTTATTACTCTACTACTATAGCATGACGAGCGCCGGGTGTCAACCGATATTTGTTTCTTTTTCCGATAGCATAACGAACAAGCTCTTGGCGCTTCTCGTTCATTGTGTTGGTGTCGAATGGCACCTTAACAGTTTCGAGTTCATACGCCAGCTGCGATGCACAGTTGGAGATCACATCTTCTGGATCAACTTCTGCTACATTGCGTAGAAGACCCATTAGCTTCTGAAGTTCTCTTGCATTAAGTTTCATATTCTATCTCCTATTAATCTAAATCACAGTACCAGTTGCCGTCTTTGAAGTCTGCACGTAATCCGCCTAGTGGAAAGTCTGTGTGCTCAAACAGCATGTAAGGACGGTTGTCGTAGTCCATTTTCATTGTTACTACACGCACATCGTCTACTGAGATCCAACGCTTTTCGCTGTCACGGTATGCTGAGTTAAAAATGCAAATGTCTGCCATTTTGTAAGTTCCCTCTTACTGTGTTGCCCTATACATATAATATAGCATAGGGCACACTAGTTGTCAACCTACTTTTTCAATAAATCTACGAATTTGTTTTCCAACAGTTTGGCACATAGCTTCTGCATCTTCTAGTCGACTACAGATAGCAACTATTTCGCCTGAGGCATCCTTTACCTTATACATCCTCTTCCTCCTTAAGGCCTGCACTCACTGTGAACACTGCTCCGCCATCGCTGAAGTCAACATCCATAATCTCCCAATCGCTTCCGCTATACTTCTTGAGCACAGCTTCGATATCGTCTAGTAGAGCATCAAGCATCCTGCAACTCCTCTTCTTCATACTCAGCTAACCGTTCGTCTAGTGCGAACTCCTCTACTAGGTACTTGGGAACGATGTCGGTGATGGTCTTGCTGTCAGCTTCTGAATAGTCGTAGTAGTCATCGCCACCTTCACTATCCCAACAGCCTACGAAGCACATACCGCCTTCTTCATAGAAGAGTTCAATGTAGCACGAGTCCCAGTCTTGTGACAAGGTGTGCATTGCCGCAATAGGTGGAGCCCATGCAGTTTCAAAGAATCCTGTGATAGTAGCAGTGCCATCACCATTGTCGATGAACTCTAGGTTCAGCTCTGGATCCCACTTGGTGCCCCAGTTCTCGTGACACCAGTCATACCAGTTGGGTTCATCACTAGGAGCCACAGTGCCTTCTAGTTCCTTAGGCATAGGTGCGATTGCTTGAAGCAAGCCTTCGCCTGCTTCTACTACAGGTTTCAGTTGGACGAGTGTATCGTAATCGCCAGTGATTGTGATTGTGTTGTTGCACCAGTTAGGCATTACACTACCTCCTGATCAATCATGCGTTGCATACGAGCCTTGGCAGTGCGGATTGAATCCTCCGCATCATGCAAGACTTCTTTGGTATACACTGCAATCTGTGTCCATGTACCGTCTAAGCGCAAGACATAAGCATACTCTTCACCACAGGGTGTGTTGCGCTGGAAGCACTTTTCAAACACTTCATAGGAAGCATAAGCCTTAGGACCTACATCTGTTTCGCCACGGTCACGTCCGTAGTAGACATTCTGTGCGTAATAGTTATCGTCACGGCAGTCAAAGTCTGTCTTGCTACCAATAGTGTCTGCCCAATGCGATGCGTCACCTAACTGAATAGCGGCACCAAGCAAATCTTCGTCTGCCCAGTTGTTGACTAGGTTGAAACCCAAGCCTGCTGGGTAACCGTCCCAGTGATGATATGAAGTTAAGATTGAACCGTCTGCGTTTTCGATTCCGATACGAGCTCTAGTTGCCATTGTGGATGCCCTCCGTTTAGCGTTTCTATACAATTAATATAACACAGCCTTGCGGCTGTGTCAACCTCTTTTTTACATGCTCCAATAAGATTCTCTGCTGGGCGACATGTAACCTGGAGTGTTCACAGTCTCAGTGATTGGGTTTTCCTTAGCCTCATCAAAGATGCTGTACACTGTACGCTTCTTCTCAATAGTGTCGTGGAAGTAGTTGGCCCTTGCGATGCCATAACGGAAGTGAGGATTGTTGTTTGCACTGTCGCCGTTGATACCTTCTTCACGCCACCACTGATGGCTCCACTTGGTTAATGCTGCTCTAGCACTAGCCATAGTCTTATAGCTCTTGCGGTGATCCGGACGAACTTTGCCGTTTTTGTATCCCATAATATAAGTACTTGATTTTTCGTAAATGTAAAACATTGATTGCCCTCTATGTTTGTTTATACTAACACTATAGCACAAGTGCGCTATAGTGTCAAGTCTTTTTTTTGCTATACTAGCAAGTCGTCTGCTTGTGCAGTCAAGCCACTTGTTTCAAGTGCAGCTTCTAGCAGCTCATGTGCAGCGGAATCTGTAGCAAAGCCTTCTTCACTAGCAAAGTCCATGTCGCTGCTAAACATAATTCTGTCTGTTGCACGAACGTCTGCACGTAGCAGCAGCTCAACAAGTGCGTCTACACTGTCAGCAGCGCCAACAACAGCGTCTTCTACTGTTAGCTGCACTTGTGCGTCAACAGCGTTAAAAAATACAAATTTGTCATTTTGTGTATAGTGTAGCATAATATTTCCCTCTATGCTTGTTAACTTATACATATAATATAGCACATGTATACAACGTTGTCAACCAAAAAAATAAAATAAATTTATTTTATAACCTATTGAAATCATTAGATTCTTTCTGGTTGCAAACCTCTAGGAGTCATGTTATATTATATGTGAGGCCGGGAAAGAATGTACCGTACGGGAGGGCACGGAGCTCTGAACCTATGGTTTAACGTTAAACTATCTCCTGGTCTCAAAATGGTTTAATACTAAACCTTCTCGCCAAAATGGTTTAATGTTAAACTACCTGCCTCGAGATAGTTTAATACTAAACTAGTTAGAAAATATAGTTTAATATTAAACCATTCTCTCGCGGGGTCTCTAAGCTGCACACACTCCTAGCGGCGCCCCTCACATTATCCAATGATCTCAATGACTTACAGTGTAGTATTTCTCTAATGGCCTCAAACACTTACACACAGCACATGGCCCCTCGGAACAACACTAGCTAACCTATTGATTTAAAAGAGGATTTGATTTTGTCAACAAAAACAAAGACTTAGCAGACGAAGTTGCTATAGTATATAGTATAGTATACTAAGAGGTTGAAGTATATACTATAAGTGTGTATAGTATAGTAGTAGACTATAGTGGAGGAAAAAGGATAATAAAATCAACTGCTTATACTATACACTTAGTGCTGAGCCTTTGTCAAGCAAGTCAAGTTCTCAAAAGTGAATATTCGCTTAAAGATCAATAGCTTACATCGTCAAGTTAACCTTCATACGGTGCTTATCGACACGTCATACGGTGGCTATCGACGTGTCATACGGTGGTTAACGACAAGTCATACGGGGTCGTATGACACGGTCACAGTGATATTCTCTAAGTTTTTCAACGATTTACTAGAGTATTTTAAACCATTGACCAAGGTAGAAGGAGGCATAGTTCAAATACTTTTGCCAATAAATCCACGAGTGTACACTGTGACTCTAACCTACTACTATAGTCTCTCTCAACTATACTCGATGCGTATACACTACAGTTCAAACTCTATACTATACTATACACACAGTGTGAGAACTCTACTCGACTATCTTCTTGACTATTGTTCTCGACTATACTATAGTCTATACTAGGATAAATATGTTTGTCGTTGGCTGTTGGAGAGTAGAGAATTGGTGAAATAAAATTGTCCAAGTCCATCACAATAGTCAACGGCACTCTTCACAAATATCTTAGATGCTAACAGCGGGGCCTTTTATACTAATATGTGCTTCACTAACAGCGGGGCCTATACGTATAGTATATTAAATAGTATATGCAGTTTGAAACACCAGAACCTCGTGGACACATCATACACCACAAAGATAGAAGTTTACGACTAGGTGTACCTGTGACTATAGTAGTGGATAAGCCTAAGTTTAGCACCAACCACAATATACTATCTCCTAGACTATTGTGTAGGGCAATGTTGGACTTGGAACCTAGTACGGATACTATCAGTGTGTGGATAAACTCAGACTTTAGTGAAGCTGTATACGAACTCTATACTAAAACCTGTACCACTATGGGCGCAGACTATATAGGTTATACAGGAGATACACCAAAATTTTTGCGCGAAACCACTTGGTGGCCTGTTGCTAGATCGGACACTTCACGTACTGTGATTGGATCGAGTAGTTGGGTATGGCCTTCACGTAGTGTAGAAACTTGTGTAGCTTGGTTGATTGATCCTAGTGTAGATCCTATAAGTGGATTGACTATAGCTCCTCAGTGGCGGAGAAGGGATAGTGCGAGCATACTAGAAAGACTTAGGGCTTGGGCGGAGTTGGATTCGACTCGTGTGCTAGGAGAGAACCGTCGCGAAGTTTTTGAAGTCGTGCGTCTTTGCCAGAGGGTACTTGGTTTGCCCACTCACGAATTTGAGTATCGTCTGGAGCGGCTCTCAAGAGAAGATCAACTATAGCACCGTTGGTGTTTACTCCAGTGTTGTGCAGTAAGAATGTGGCTTCTTTGAGTGCAGCCAGTAGTTCAGGAGCGGCTGCTATACAGTGTGCATTGGCCAGTCTTTGTTCTACAGGAATTGCTCTATTGTCTTTGACCACAGCAATAGTTCTGTCCAGTGGATCTACTATGGTTAGTCTGTGTTGATTTTGTATACGCCAAGGACCTTCTGAGAGTTCTAGCTGTTTGGTGTAGATGTTGCTCATAACACTATTTATCGTTAACTACGCATATAAATATGTGTATGCACACCTACTTCATCAAGTACCAAGAACTCTATTCAAACAGTGCCAAACTTTGGTACAGCACCGACTGTGAAGAGCTGCATGTGTTTGGCTGGCAAGAGAACTGCAACAACTGGATGGAGTGGAGCAAGGGATTTTATCCAAGTGTTGCTAGAGATGCTAGACAGCTTTGGCAAGATGGAAGGCTGAAGATACACAGTTGTTATAGTCCAATACCTCAAGTGCAGATTTGGCAGGGATTTGATAAAATGTTGGCCTATACCAGTAAAACTGTACCTGAGGCAACACCTACACATCACTATGTGTGTATGAATCTTACTATGCGTCCACACAGAGCATATCTAATACAAGCATTGGCAAGCAACGGAGCGTTTGAGTGTGGCAGGATCAGTTGGGGAGATAGAGAACCTCCAATGGATCCAGGTATTCTAAATCAACTACAGCGAAAAACACACAAACAGTATCGTACCGAAAAGCCCTGGATAGAACTAGATCAAGTTGAACAGTGGCAGTTGCCTGCAGTATGGGACATGCCTTCACCGCCTGTGAGAGTGTGGGCAGACACTGCTTTTAATCTAGTAACAGAAACACATCACAACAAAGAAGGCAGCATAGTAACAGAAAAGATATGGCAGCCCATGTGGCATGCTAGACCTGTGCTGTGCAACGGACCTGTAGGAGTGCATCAACATCTTATAGACAACGGATATCGTCTTATGGAGGACATAGACTACAGCTTTGACAGTATCCGTGATGAACGAGCCAGAGTAGAAAGACTAGCACAACAGGTAGCCGAACTCTGCAAACGATTTACACCCGAGGAGCTAGTACTACGCAACAGAGAAGTTGCACTACACAATCAACGTAGAATACAAGAACAAGTACTAGAAGAAGGAATGCCTTGGGTTGTGACAGCACCTGGACACTGTTCGCCTGGAGCAGCAGGCATGCGAGAACATCTTATAGGAGTTTGGTATGCAATTCGCAACAGTCGCCGCTAGAGAAGATCTAGCAACCAATCCACATTTGTTGCACTCAAGTCAAGCACTTGTATACTTTGATGTAGGTGAAGAAGCAACTACTCCACAAGACCTTGTGAGATATGAACTGGCAGTGGGTAAAGATCGTCATAGGCCACGATTCTTGCTTGATCAGTTGCGCAACAAAATACGCAGCAGAACATTTGAATACTGGCACAACAGCTCAAATCCTAGTATGTCCTCTGAAGAGTTTTACAGACACAGTTGGAGTGCATACGACTGGTATATAGGATATCAAACTCCTCATCCGTTGAGCGAGCCTAAAATACACTATCACAGTCAGAATAGAATAGCAAAGCCACATAGAACACAGTTGGTAAAAGCATTGTGGAGCATGGACAGGTTTGCTCACGGCACTGTTAGCTACACACAGGATAGAACAGCAGAATGGAAAGACTATGCGGATCCTCAACCACCAGGCGGAGATACTTGGCAAGAGAATGTACTAGGATGGCTACCCAGTGCAGACTTGGACATGGATCTAGTACCAGAGATGTGCAACAACCCGCCGCCGCCACTAGACTATTGGGCAAACGCAGCCTTTAACATAACCACAGAAACTATTATAAAGTATGCTAACCTAACAGAAAAGACCTGGAGTAATACTATTTGGGCTAGGCCGTGGATAGGTGTTGGAGGCGCAGGACTGCATGAATTGTATAGTTCACAGGGCTATGAACTATTGCCGCATATAGACTATGCATTTGATGCACTGCCATTTACAATGGATAGAGTACGTGGTGTTGTAGATAATGTTAAAAACCTGCTTGACAATGACCCTGTAGAAGTGTACAATAGTTTTAAACCCACAGTAGAAAGAAACAGACTAGAATTACTCAAAAAGATAGCACTAACTCCGCTACCTGATCTACTGCACAAAGATGGATATCAATGGATGCCAGCAGCAGAACTTATGAGACAAACAGTTTTTAAAGCACGTGGGCAAGCACAACAGCTTTTGGAAGACTACCCAAATATAGGCTGGTAAATATTATTCAATAAGGAGTTTCCAATGAGTAATCTTACAAAACTTACAGTTGACTTAGAAGTAGGTCAAACCATATTAGTCGGTAAAAACAGAGAACCGGCACAAATTACAAAGATAGAATATTTTGAAAGAACAGGTGAGATTAGTTTAGGAACTACCAAAGGAAAACGAAAAGCCTTGACCTTTAGTATACCTACCAAAGAAATATAAATACAGTATGAAGATTGAACACCTATTAGAAGACGAAGAACTTGCTGAATGGAAAGCCAGCAAAGAACTATGCAAAAGCTCAAAACCTGATAGTGCTATT
>Ga0206682_10001880_pt1 | contig 19930 bp, 24 predicted proteins | sample M240m12015metaG_FD_155444 | JGI IMG/M metagenome (GOLD analysis project Ga0206682, IMG submission 155444) | Ammonia-oxidizing marine archaeal communities from Monterey Bay, California, United States - M2 40m 12015 | ecosystem: Environmental > Aquatic > Marine > Intertidal zone | place: USA...
ATCATCAACGAATCTACCTTTATCTGTTTGCTCATCAGCATCTAGTTTCCAATGCTTTCCATCATGAGGTTCATTAGGTGTGAAAGGATCAAACTTTACTCCGCCCACAGATAAAATGACACTTTCAGGCAAAGTGCCTAAAGTTTCTATATCTATCATTGCATGAGTGGCCATTTAAAATCCTGATGTCCAATGTGCATATTCTTCTTTGCAGTTAAATTCTCCGCATATACACTGATTTTCTTCTAACTGCTCTCCATTGAGTCCTTCACGTTTTTGCTCTTTAGCACGATCTAAATCTGCCCAACCACTTTCTATATGATGTCCAAACATTATACTGCCTCCGCTTGTTTTTTATTTTCTAAGGCTTCTTTGATTTTATCTCTGTATCTGCCTAACATACTCCAAGCATTATAATCACCAGTTGCTTGTAGATCAAATCCATAACCTTCTTTAACCTGCTTTACTTGATAACCATCAGGACCATTTACAAATTTTTCCATTGCTACATGTCCAAATACTATCTTGTAATATTTAGAACCATCAATGTAATCGCCGTCTTTTTCGCCAGTTACCCAAAAAGCATCATCTTTACCATGTACTTGTCTTAACTTTAATCCAACTACAACTTCCATAAATTCTTTAAGTTGCTCAGTTGACTTGTACTCTTTAGAAAGGATTTGTGTATTTCTATTCTTTATCATTATACTGCCTCCGCAATTCTGTTCACTGCGATATCACTGCCATCTATAATGTCTGTAATATCAGTAAATCCATAAGACTCAACAATAAAGTATCTTGTTTCTTTAACAACATCTTCTGTTCTCATTACTTCATAACCAATCTGTGGTACTTCAGCAATAATATCTCCAACACTTAAAGAGTGCATGTTTCTGTATTCAATAGTTTTACCATCTCTTACAAATGACTTCATTGTGTAACCACTTACATGTTTCTCAAATACAATATCTTCACCTGTTTCTTCATCTAAGTAGCATTGGTTAAGAATTGAGAACACTTCATTTTTGCTAGTAACAGTATAGTCTACACTATCACCTTGTGTGAGTCCACAAAATCTACCATCTACTTCACATACTTTAGTATAATGTGAAAAGTATTCTGGTTTAAAATCTATTTTATCACTATCGCCTCTGGCGTGCATAGTTTCCATTTTTGCATTATATAATGGATATTTTTTAGCGGCTCCTGAGTGTCCGCCTTCGTTTGAATTGACGTAATCGTGTATCTCGTCAGTTACTTTGATTTGATAAATGTCGTATTGCATAAAAACTCCTACCTTTTTATTTAAACTATACATATATGATAGCACAAATCAAGGAGTTGTCAACCTTTTTACGACATATTTTTGAATTTTTTTATAGTTCTATTTTGTAATCATCTGGTAATTCAGGTGCTTCATTAATAGGTGCTAGTTGCCCTGCACCCTTAACACCTTCTTCCCAAACCATTTTTTCAAACGGATCTTGCTCACCTGTTTTTACTTTTTCCCAGAACTCTGAGGGTGTGCCTATTTTATCTAAGAACCATGCGATTTTATGTGCCGAATTAACACGGGCATTTTGCATATCTGTATGTCCAAAGTCTTTAGGATCGTTAGGATTACCTTCCATGTACTTACGATTCTTAAATGTTTCGTCATCATTGTTACCTGTTATGTCTGCTCTGTCATGTATAAACTCAAAGTCTACTCTTTCAAATATATCCAGCATGTATGCAATATGACTTAACCAAGCATCGTTTTGTGGATTCTGACTTAAATGTCCCATTAGGATAAACCAATCTCTAGGAACAATAGGCAGTATAGCATAAGGATGCCCTGCATGATTATCTTTGGGTCCTAGTAATTTAAATTGTCCATTGTATTGATCAATTACTTCGTCCCAGCCTTCTGAAACCATTAAGCAGTCATCGTTCCAGAAGAACATCCATTCTCCTGTGGCCGCTCCGGCTAATGTATTGACGTAAATATGTAGATTCTCATATCCAAGTGGTTTAAATATACTTGCTCTGGCTTCTATACCAACCTCTTTTAAATCCTCTGCAATCTCTTCTTTTATGTAATCTATTACAGATTGATCATCTTCGTCTACACCAAATAGTATTTCTAGTCTTTCTGGATGTTTCGCTTTACTTACTAAAGAATCTAAACTTTTTCTTAATACCTCTCTACGACCTCGTGTAGGCAATAGTACTGATATAACTGCGTGTTCTGTTTTAGGTTGTTGTTTTGCCATTTTGACTTACCTCTGTCTTCCTTTGGTGATCGTTTTCACCTGTAAATAGTTTTCTAATGTTTCCTCTGAATGTGTAATGTCCTACATGATTTAGAGCAGTACGTGGATCTAAGTAAACAGTACCTCCCATATTCTGCCATGTTCTACAGAACATGTAATCCTCTGACAAATAACGTCTACTTTCTGGATCTATCACAGTATCAAATAATGCATACATGAATGGCTCAAATTTTTGGTCTACATTAATATCATTTACATATTTGTATTCAGGATGTTTATCAAACATTTGCTGGATTACATCTTTTCTAATACACATAAAGCCTGTGCCTGCATCTTTTAGTTTTACTAAGTTATCTTCTATTTGTACTTGCGGTGTTTTGTTACCTTCTTTATCTGATACAAAGTCAAAGTTTACAACATAGTTTGAACTGTGGCCTTCAATTGTTTCCTCATTTTCATTAAGATCAGGATTTCTAGCGGCTCCTATGATACTGTTCCAATTAATTGCTTTCTTAGGATACGCACCTACAACAATTGGCTTGTCATAAGCAACCATTCTCAAAATGTCCTCTGGATTAAATTCAATATCAGCATCAATAAAAAATAAATGTGTTGCCGCTTGATTCTCCATAAAGAAACTTGTAAGTGTGTTTCTTCCTCGTGTAACTAAACTTTCATTTGCAAGTGTACTTACTGTATATTGAATGTTGTATTTGTTAAACAGTATTGCTAACCTCATCATACTTCTAAAATAAGGTTCTCCTAATTGCCCACCATAACAAGGTGTTGCAATAAAAATATGTTTTTGTCTTAAAAGTCCTAAAGGTACTTCGATTTTTTCGTCTAGTAATTTATACATGACGTCACCGTCATTAGTTTGTGCTTCAGGCTTTTCAACCTTCTTTGCTTTTTTCTTTGCCATTTTTTACCTTGTGTGTCCTAATAATAAATCTGGGTCTTCTTCATCATTTATGTATTCAAATATATTATCTAAATACTTTCTTTCCTTGTCATTATTTAACAATATCCTTTCGTCAACAAACAAAAGATCGGTATTATTTGCAAATGCAAGGTCAATTAATTCGTCTCTGCGTTTTTTGTCGTATGTCATTCCTAAGATACTTGGGAATACTATACCTTGAATATTTGGATCACGTATGAAGTCTTCTAACATAGGCTCCCAATGACAAAATGAAAGTTCTAAAGGATAGTCTGCTGGTTCTATACCAACCTCTTTACAGAACTGTTGCATTATCATACTTGTTACAAAGAACGGTGTTGTTTCACAGAACCTACTGTTCATGTCTATATAATTTATCCAAGTCTTACTTGTATCTATATTTTCTAAAGGTTGCCTGTATGTTCTATGTAATCTAAAATAACCGCCTGGTCTACGTCTACCGTAGTTACCACCTTTTACTAAAACTCTAGTATCAAAACTCCAACGAGTAATATCAGTTTCGTTATTAATATTACCATGTAGGTGCCCTTGTTGAAATAACCAACTTTGGCCAGGAGAAGCATTACAAGGAATACTATGCTCTAAGCATAATTTTTGTATGTCTTGATAACTTAGTTGTTCATCATATGCTTTTTGAGTTATCATTCTGCTTTGGTGCCATGGTAATATTTGCATAGTATTAGAATCATATGCTTCTGTTATTGGGCTCCAAATACTAAACATTCCTGGACCATGTCCAAACCAAATACCCTGATGAAAGTTAAGTGTTCTACCATGTTTTGCTTGATTGGGTATTACTACTCTTACACCAACAACATCTTGTACCATAAAGTCTGCACCATCAAGTCTGGGTCTTGCGATATCTTCCACAAAGTCATCTAACTTTTTAGCAAACTCTTCTGTTTTACAAATACGTTGTATGTCCCATACAAAGTCATTAATCTCATTAGGCTTCATAACCTCATGTAATTTTTCTAATTCTGTAACTTGTGGATATTTTTCCTGAACTGCGTCTATAAAATATTGACGCCAGTTGTATTTTTCATGATCATGATCTATTAATTGGTTATCCCAATCATAACTTAACTTGTTTAATTCCATCCATCTTCCTTATAAATGGTGGAGCGAACAGGGGTCGAACCTGCGACCTCCTGGTTGCAAACCAGGCGCTCTCCCAACTGAGCTACCGCCCCAACCGTGTAGTGACTACTTAAGGTTTCTATTTAAGTATGCAGTCATTCTATCACCAACTGCTTTAGAGTTTCTAGCAACATTGTTGCCAATTGTTTCAGCATTTTTCATAATGTTCTTGCTGATTTGCTCTGCATTCTTTTGAATGTTCGCCGCGATAACTTCACCACTCCATGGATTAGTTGTTGCTTTTTTTGTAACTTTCTTTGTTACTGTTTTCTTGGTTGCTTTTGCTTTTACCATTTTTGCCATCCTGTTGCATACGCAACGTTTATTAAGTAATGGTGCTGGATGTCGGATTCGAACTGACGACCTACTGATTACAAATCAGTTGCTCTACCAACTGAGCTAATCCAGCCTTATTACGAAAACTATTTATAGTATATAAGAAATGCAGGTCAGAAAAAAAGAGCACAATAAATGTGCTCTTTGTTTAATAGAAATTATTTATCTGAGAATGGTTTTTTAGAAACAAATTCGTTAAGACGCTCTGCTTCTTTCAGTACTTCTTCTGTAGTAGGCATGTCTTCAGGATTTTTTGCCTTCGCCTGAAGAATTTCTTTTGCCTCTCTTACCAAATCCAAACGTATCTCGTATGGTGTTTTGTTAGACATGTTTTAAATCCTTTAACCTATGTTATTATGCATCTATTTATCGTGATTTGAAGTCAAAGTTAAAACTATGTATTGCTTACTTTTTCTTCTTGAGTTTTGCTACTTCTTTTTCTAAATCTACAATACGTTGTCCAAGTAATGGATATTGCTTTAACCATTTTTCTTCGCGACTAGCAATTTCTAAATCATATCTCTTTGCTACCCACTCCATTGTGTTATCCATCTTTACTTGGAACCATACACCCATTTTAGTATTCTTAAACCACTGATAAAAACTACTACCAATTATACTTGATAGTATAGCCTTTAATGATAAAATTATTAACCAGTTCATTTTTATTCCTTATTTAGGTAATTGCTCGCCGTTGTCATCCATGTTGTATAAGAATTCGTGATATAATCCCATACTATGATCAGCAAAACCATCTATTAAATTAAAAGATTTTATTGCCATCCAATGCCCTCTACATTTATCTTTGAAACGTTGAAACCATGTTGCAGGCCTTATATTACCATATGTATTAATATATCTCAATACACCACCGTGTCTAAACAATAAGAAAGAAGGTGGTACAGCCGTTACAGCATCATTGTTATTTCTATATCTGTAATATTTTACACCCTCTAATGATTTAAGGAACTCTTTATTACCAACTCTAGGTTGTCCAAATGTATGTAAACCACCTGATATTCCTAAAGGGCAAGTATTAAGTTCAGCGGCAACCAATACTGCCATTGCTCCACCTAAACTGTGTCCTGTAATCCATAGAGTTTTTGATTGTTTCTTATCATGTTTTTTAAGAGCGTCATATATACCAGGCATTACTTTTTTGTATTCTGCATAAAACCCTCTATGTACTCTACCTGATACATGATGTTTTACTGGAAACATTTTTAAGTCTGCTAGTATATCATTTATTTGTGTTGGCTCTGTACCTCGACATGCTATGAGAACATCGTCTTTGTCACTCATTACATAAGCCTGTGCTCCATCTACATCAATAAATGTTGGTGGTAACGGTTTATTTAAGAATTTTTTAAGAGGACTTAAATCTTTTATTCCAGGTCTTGCCTCTAATAAATCTTCTGGTGATTGATAACATTGATGAGCATACATACTCAACAACAAACCGCGATCGCGGTACGACATATCTTTTACTGACATTTGTTACTCCTTAATAATAAATATTATTATAGTAGTATTTATCAGTTTAGACTATATATTCTGACCTTTCTTTTGTTGCTGTATGCTGTTTACCTGACTTAGTAATATATGGTTGTGTTATTCCTTTTGTTCCACCAGTATTGCTTATTACTGATAACATAAGACTAAACATTCCGATTACTGCCGGTATTACAATCGCTACTAGTATTACACCATCAATCATTTTTCTTTATCCTTATACTTCTCTTTACGAGGTATAATCTTTGTTTTATCTTTTTGAACTTTATGGCCGAAAGGTGAGTCATGAGTAAACATTTGCAAGTGCGATCTTGTTTTTGGTTTACTCGTTTTCTTCGACATGTTTTTCACCTATTGCTATTGCCTCTTCTGTACTATATGGACTTTCGTGTGCCATTGGTTCTTTCGTTTCGTCTATGTTAGGCCAAATTTCCGACATCTTCGCATTTATTTCTATAAAAGGAATTTGCTCAGGTGGTAATTCATCATCACTCCATATTGCCTCGACCGGACACTCTGGCTCACATAAGGCACAATCAATACATTCATCTGGATTGATAACTAGCATATCTGGACCCTCATAGAAACAATCTACAGGGCAAACCTCTACGCATTTTGTGTCTTTACATCCTACACATGGACTACCTACTACGAAACTCATAACTGTACTTATCTAAAAACAATATTATACTTAATTTTCCTGTATTGTCAAGTTAATAAGGATACAATAGTCAATAAAGAAGCAACTGTTCCTAAAAAAATACTTGCTACTAATAATGCAAATAGAATAATTCGCATTGGTGTTATTTTGAATTTACCGCCTTGTTTACCAACACCGATGACGGCCTTTAATGCTTCTTTAATCAAAAGATAATTTGGTTAAGACCCATTACTGCTAACATCATACCAAAAACAAGTACCTGTACTACTGTAGGTATAACCACAAACATTACTAAAGGATCAAAATCCATCTTATTCCAATAGTCTGTTTCTCTCCATTCAGCAAATTCTTCTGGAGTTGAATCTCTTACTTCATATCTCATTTCAATTACCTATTTTGTGGATGCCAAGGAGCAATCCAATATTTAAAAAAGAAACTTAAAAGTTTTTTCATATATTCTCTAGTTTACTTTAGTTGCATACATAATAAACATGGGTACTGCAAAAGGTAATGTGATTAATACTACAAATTCTATTAAATCACATACCGCACATACATGGTCATCCTGTTTCAACTTTAAAATCAATTCTGTCACGTCTGTTCTCTCTAATTAATACTTGGTGAAACTGCCATTATAGAAACCAAGAATATGCCTACTAGAGTTACAAGTTCTAAATGATCTTTAATTTTATTAATTTTTTTCTCGCTCATTACTAATGCTCCAGTCGACAATCTCCTTCACACTTCGCAATGCACCATACAGGTTATCGGATGTCTGGATAGACAAACTTAACCATATTGTGATGAAATTTCTAATCATGATGGGAGGTTGATATAATTTCAGTTTATAATATGTTATATGCGGTATTTATACATAAGCATTTGAAACACCTGTATTATAGGCCATTTTTGGATTATTTGGTTTTTGGGAGTTTTTTAAAAATCGAAGTTATATCTATTGACAGGAATTGCTTCTGTAGTTTCTATTTGTTTTTGGTATTCTGTAAAGACTTCTGAAAGTTCTTTTGGCATTATTACATTACGACCTCTGCCCTTCCTATTTTGGCTTTGCTGTTTGATCATACCTTTTACCGTATGTATGCCACGGTCTATCATAGGAAATCTATAAAGTATATCAAATCTATTGTATACTCCACTTTCAGATGCTAGAATTTTTTTAAGATTTTCAAATCCTGTTGTGCCTGATTTTTGGGGTATAAGTCCTTCTAATATATTATTATACCATTCGTATTTAAAAATATATCCATCAGTTAGAAAAGGACTCAGTGAATTATATTTCTCGCCGGATACACTTTTAACTGTTCTAATATCATTCTCTATATAGATATTTTTATTTTTTACAACATCTAAATTGTTTTTAAAACCAGCATATACAATTTCTGGGTTATGGTAGTATATATCTCTGAAACACTCTATACCTTTGTTTTTACAAAATACATAATAAGGAGTTAATATATCATGAATAAAAACATCATTCATTCTATATTTGTTTGAATTTGTCGCACCACTAGAATATTTTATTAAAGGTGGGTCTCCTCCCATTAATATATTTTTTATATTGTATTTAGAATGTAATATATCTAACCAATGTAAATGAACTGCTAGTTGGGGACTAACATTTGCGTAATTGTCTCCATACGCATAATGTTTATTATTACTAAAGAATTCAAAAAGATCTATATCTATTATTTTAAGATGTACATTATTTTTATCAGCCACATGTTGTGCCAAATAGACATCTTCTGCATTTATTATTGTTCCTTTCCATAACGACCGATATGTATATGCCGTAATATCTTTTTGTAATTGTTTTGCTAATAATAAACTAAACTGACTATCTATACCTCCACTAAGGGATATATTAACTTTGTCTATATTTTTAAGTATTTCATCTGAACACGACAAAACAGTCTTATCTGTTTTTGTCGCATGGAATTTTGCATAAAAGGCCGGAGATATATCTATTTCTAAACCTGGTTGTTTTCCTAATTGTATAAATGTTTCCATAAAAAAATAAAAATACTCTTAATTTGATAAATACATATAGTAATTAGTTATCATAAACTTAAACATTTGGAGAATCATAATGGCGGCATACATTGTAGCATTAGATAGCGGAACACATGCTGACGCAACAGCGGCTCAAAGTGCTATTACAGGCGCAGGAGCAACGATTACGGAAACGTATTCATTTAATTTAACTTACAAAATTGACTGTACTGCGGAGCAACTAGCCGCGATAGCAGGCGTCTTACACAGTTCTTTAGAAACAGCAACCGAAGATGTAACAGTACAATATTCAACAGATCACTTAAAACATCTTTGTAATAATGTAGATAGAAGTTTAGCCAGTACATATCGTCCTACACACAATGGTACAGGATCTACAATATATCTTTTAGATACTGGAATAAATGAAAGTCACGATGAATTTACAAATTCAAGTATAACAAATTTATATACTGCATTTGGTACAGACTATTCGGACTCAACAGGACATGGTACTGCTATGGCTAGTTTGATAAACGGTGATAATATTGGTGTTTCTCCAAAGGCCAGTCTTTTTAATATCAAATTTAGTAATAGTGTTTCATCTTCTGTTTCCATAGGTACTATTATAGAGGCAATGAATGCCGCTTTAGTACATCATAAGGCAAACACACCTAACAAAGTAAAAACTCTTTGCATGCCTTGGACAACAGCAAAAAACAGTTTAGTAGATGCAAAATTACAAGAATTAGAAACTCATAATATGATGGTAATATGCTCAGCAGGTAACAATGCCGCTGATGTAGATAATTATTCCCCTGCAGGTCTTGATCAAGTTATGACTGTAGGGTCATATAACGATAGTTATCAAGTTGGTGCATTTGGTGCCAATGGCACATGGGCCGGTGGTTCAGCAGGAACAAACTTAGGTGAAGAGGTTGATATTTATGCCTTGGGTTCTAACGTAAGTATTGCAAGTCACAGTGATAATACTTCTTATGGAACAGCATACGGAACAAGTCCATCTACTGCCATTATAGCAGGATTATCAGCACAATACATACAAAAGGAACCAACTGCTACATCTACACAAATTAAATCCTTTATAGTAGGTGAGGGTTCTATTCCAAAGAGAGGAGCAAATATAACATTTGATTCAGGACTTATTACATCAACTGGTGCTAATGTAGAATTACTTTCAAAATCTATTGGTGTTAGTCCACAAGTTAATGATGTAGACTTAGCATCTATACCTTCTGGTGTAGTTATTATTGTTGAGCAAGGGCAAACAGGTACAGTAGACATTGGTTTAAATAGCGGAGCATCAAATGTTTCTGTTTTAGGATTTAGTCCTCTACCACCTTTTGCTACTTTTAATACAGGCACTGGTGTTGTTAGTGTTGATACTACATCTAATATGGATGGTGTTACTGTCCCTGGTAAATACCATTTTGCTATAAGAGGCGATGTTGATAGTGTAACAAGAGTTGAAGAATATACTATTGGTGTTATTGCTACAGGCGGACAAGAAACCGATTTAGATACTGCACCTGAATATTACTATGATGGTACAAACTTTGATCAGGTTGTAAACTTTGCATTCTGGAAAGAATAAAAAGAATCGTTCTTATACAATCAAATTTTTAAGATCTATTAAATAGAGATATGGACAATATCTTTATAGATCTTACATCTAAAAATAATCAATTTATATGTGTAGAAGAGCAGGGCTCTTGGTTATTTCATAGATTCGGGAAAAGACGCATAAAAGATGAAGAATTAGATTTTACAATTTTAAAAAAATATTTAAAAAAAGAATCCCCAAAACAAATTACACTTTATAGTATTCTAGGAGATCCAATGGAATATTCTAGAATATTAGACTTGTTACACTTCTGCAGGAAGTCTGATATTGTAGTAAATATCAATACCAATGGATTTAGTAAAAAGATAGAGAAAACTTTAGCACATAATATAGAATTCTGTTTTAAAATTTATGGATATAAAGAAACATTGGAAACAATTATTCCTAATGCAAATGATACAATTTTTAAAAATTTAAATTTAGATTTTAAAGTAAAACCAAGAATACAGTATATGGTATACGAACATAATTTGTCTGATGTAATTAATATTATAGAATTATGTGAATCAAAAGGATATAGTTTAGAATTACAACCAGGTGTCTGTGTATATAATAATTTAAATCATGTGATATCAAAAGAAGGCAAGTGGTTATACGATATAAAAGGTATTGAAGAATACAATTTAGATTGTTTTTATCAGCAATATACAGAATTTGAAGATCTTAAGAAAATATTTAAAGAATTTAAAAAAATAGATAATAAAAAAATTCAATCTAACGAAGGCTGGCACTTATTAAAAAACTATGTAGTAGATACAGGAATTAGTATCTTAGATGCTAGTTTACCTGATATAGCATGTAAAGAATCTTATAACAATATTAATTGTATTTCTTATAAAGGACACATGTTTGATAGCATAGAAAAAATGTCTATTATTACTAATGCTTATATTCCTGATTGGACGCCAGAAGCATTCGGTAGAAGAATAAGATACAAAGATCAGTACCATACTAATATATACAGTATACTTTGTGAGTTTGCTAATAGTGAGAAAAAGACTATAGAGTTTTCGTTATAGAAATATCAGATATATTATTACAAAAATCAAAAGGACATACAGTCTTTGCTTCAGGTAACTCCCATGTATTGTTTGATATATTACCAAAGTTTTTTGCACCGCACCAACTACTATAAATTTCTCCACTTGCATCTATATTAAGACTTTCAAATCCTAAATGGCATCGTAGTCCTCTAAATGCATTTAGTCCTTTATCTATTATTTGATGTCCTTGTACATATTCTACAGTACCATCATCGTATAAAAATTCTGTCATAAAAGCATTTGGGTCAGGTGCAGGAAAATTGTCTTCTACGTTAGATTCTCTTCTTATTTCTTGTTGCTTTATTCCTGGTCGCTCTAATATATTTCTCTCCTGCTCAGTATATTCCCAGTATGTTTGTTGCTTACTATGACGACCTAAGAGCTTCTTATACATAGTCTTTACGCATATACTAACATGATTGTAATTGTTATGCTCACAATATAAAAATAAATTTCTAAGTTCTTCTACAAAATTACCTAAATCTTCTACTTGTCCGCCTATCCCAGCAATGTTTATATCTATAAATACGTTGTCTTTTATTTCATTTATGACATCTATAAAGTGTTGCTTGTCTTGTGATAAAGGATGAAATGTTAATACAACTGCATTCATATAATGCTTTGCTTTAGACCACCAATTAACTGTTCTACTGGCATTTGTGTATACTGTACTAGTTGTATTGTACTCACTTATTGTTCTTATTATATCTTCGAACCCTGGTATAACTGTAACCTCTCCGCCTATAAGTTCGTAATCTATACGTTTATCTAAACTGTTATAATAAGTTGAAAACTTTTTAATTGCTTCTATATATTGATCTTTATTTAACCAGGGTTTACTTCCATCGTGTAATTGGGGAGGGCAGTATTCACATTCGTAATTACAAGAATTACCCATGTTCCATTGTATTCGAATAAAGTTATTATCGTTTCTGGCGTGGGGGCCTTTTACAGAGACCAAATTAGGCATTAGAAGCCTGCAAATACTGTTAGTGATCCAAATGTTATAGGGTGCCCACATGTAGTTGCACTACCTACAAGAGTAATAGGTCGTCCTTCTGCAAATACAGTATTAGAACCGTTAACTATAAAAGATGAGGAATGAGGAGGTTCGCCGTGGGGAGCAACTTGATCCCCTACTAAACTTAGTGGTGAACTTTCAACAAATACTGATTTAGCACCTGTATTAATTGTAACAGCACAGACAGTTCCACTTGTAAATATTCCACATGTACTTGGCATACAAGTATTTATCTACTTTTTCTTCTTTTTCTCTGGTTTTTCTTCAACAATTTTTAGATAATCTTCAGCACTTTCTTTTATTGTTTCGCTGACTGATAAAACTTTATCTGTTGTAAATGAAATTTGATCTGTTATGGATGTAAATGTAAATGGAACTACTGCAATTGAATTATTTTCATTATCGCCTGTATTGCTTAATACTACCATTCTAGGATGTGTAAGTACGATTAAGTTATTATCGTCATTAGTAGATATCAATGTACCTATCATTTCTAATCCTGTAAGAGTTTTTATTGTTACTACTTTTCCTAGTAATTCTTTTAATTCTATTATCATAAACTAAAGCCTTTAAATGTGTCTCCATCTACGTCTTGTTTTGTACCACCAATAACGTAAGATGATATTTCTGTCTCTTGTGGTGCAACCTGTACTGAACTACCTGTAATCCATTGTTGAGTCCAAGGTAAAGGATTTGTACCACTATTATATATCTTTTCTAAGCCTACGGCATGCATACGTTTGGCCGCAATAAACTCCACATACTGTTTTAATAGTTCTGCATTTAGTCCTATAATACTGCCGTCTTTAAACAAATACTCAGCCCATGCTTTTTCTTGCTCTACTGCATCTATGAACATTTGTTTACATTCTTCTGCTGTTTCTTTTTTAATCTTAGCAAAGTCTTTATCTTCTTGCGGTAAAAACTTTAGCATTTGCTGTGTACTTGCCAAATGCACATTCTCATCACGTGCAATAAGTTTAATAATTTTTGCATTGCCTTCCATTCTTTTAAGTTCAGCAAAAGCCCAACTACAAGCAAATGATACATAAAAACGTACGCCTTCTAATATGTTTACACTCATTAAACATTTCCAGATACGTTTCTTATGTTCATAAATATCGTATTTTTTACTACCTGTATCTCTGAGTAGATTATATTCTATAAGCCTATCATAGTTTTCTGTGATACTATCTGCACAATCACATATTTCTTTGATGTCTAACATCTCATCAAATACTTTACTAGGATTTGCATATACATTTCTAATAATATGTGTGTAACTTCTACTATGTATAGTTTCGCTAAATGCCCAAGTTTCTATCCATGTTTCTAATTCAGGAAGACTTACCACAGGCAGAAAAGCAATATTAGGAGAGCGACCCTGTACACTATCCAATAATATTTGTCTCTTTAAGTTGGAGGTAAAGATATGTTGTTCGTGTTCTGATAGATTTTTAAAATCTGTTGCATCTTTAAGAATATCTACTTCTTCTGGTCGCCAAAAGAATCCTAACTGTTTATCAGTTAGTTTATCAAACTGTTTATATTTTAGTGTATCATATCTTTGTACTACAGGACCTCCTGTTGGGTCTAAGAACATTTTTACTTTAGTATGATCTACTCTATTTTTTGTATTTAATACTGTCATTATATTTTACAACTCTCGCAATCTTCGTCATCTAATTCGCCTTGTGGCAAATCTTCTAGTTTATCGTCTTTATTAATATCAATCTCGCCTTGCCCATCGTATGTGTTATTATAGTACAACTGTTTACCACCATACTTATAAAACATTAAGATGTCTTGTATCAGTACACTCATTGGAACTTTTTCGTCATCGTAATGTTCTGGATTGTAAGATGTATTTACCGAAATTCCCTGATCTATGTACTTTTGTAGGACCGCCATTATTTTTAAATAACCTTGCGGTGACTTCTGATCCCATAGTAAGTCATATTTATTTTTATAATAAGGATAGCCAGGTACCACTTGTTTTAACACACCATGTTTACTTTGTTTAATACTTACATAACTACGTGGTGGTTCAATACCGTTTGTGCTGTTACTAATTTGTGCTGATGTTTCAGCAGGCATAAGTGCCATTAGTGTACTGTTTCTAATACCAGTTTCTTTTAACTGCTTACGCAATCCTTTCCAATCTTGTCTTTCTTTGTGTTTAACTAATTCGTCAACATCTTTCTTATATGTTTGATTAGGTGTAATACCATGTCCATATTTTGTTTCATTATTACCTGCTATTGTGCCCTTCTCTATTGCCAGATCTGCACTTGCTTTAATTAAACTGTAACTCCATGCTTCTGCCCATTCATCAACAAGTTCTAAATTAGGATCTTGATAATTAGTATCATTCTTAACTAACCAATAAGCAAAGTTAATAATACCTATACCTAATGGACGTCTTTTCATTGTACTAAGTTCAGCCGCTATAACAGGGTACTCTTGATAGTCTAATAATTCATCTAATCCTCTAACTGCTAGATTACATATTTTATCCATCTCTTGTAAGTCTTTTAAAACACCCCAATTAACTGCACTTAATGTACATAAACTAATTTCGCCTTCTTCATCTTTTGCATCGTTTAAAGGCTTGGTAGGTAAATCAATTTCACAACATAAATTACTTTGCTTAATTGGTGCCACTTCTTCTATAAAGGAACCATGAGTATTAGCATGGTCGACGTTCATTAAATAAATTCTACCTGTGTCCTTTCTTTCTGTTACAAAGGCACTGAAAAGTTCTATTGCAGGGATAGACTTTTTCCTAATGCTAGTCATACGTTCTGCCTTTTCGTATAGTTCTTGAAATTTATCTTGATCGTTAAAGAACGAATCATAAAGTCCTGGAACATCTTGTGGACTAAACAATGTTATATTACCGCCACTAATAAGTCTTTCGTACATAAGTTTATTAAACTGTACTCCATAGTCCATATGACGCACTCTGTTGTCCTCTGTACCCTTATTGTTCTTTAATACTAGTAAGTCCTCAACTTCCAAATGCCAAATAGGATAGTATAGTGTGGCCGCTCCGCCTCTTACTCCACCTTGACTGCAACTCTTAACTGCTGACTGGAACATTTTATAGAAAGGAATAACTCCTGTATGTGTAGCATCTCCACTCCTTATCTTAGAGCCTACTGCTCTTATACTTCCAGCACCAATACCTATACCTGCTTTTTGACTTACATACTTAACAATACTGCTACTGGTTGCATTAATACTATCTAAACTATCGTCTGTTTCAATTAGTACGCAACTGCTAAACTGCCTTTGTGGTGTTCTAACACCTGCCATAACTGGCGTAGGCAAGGAAATTTTAAATGTACTAATAGCATCGTAGTATGCTTTTACATAACTCATTCTAGTATCTGCAGGATACTTTGCAAACAATGTTGCCGCAATCATCATATATGCTACTTGTGGTGTTTCAAATATTTCGCCTGTTGCTCTATTTTGTACAAGGTACTTGCCACGGAACTGTTCCATAGCCGCATAAGTTAATACTTCATCTCTTTCATGTTTTATGTGTGAGTTCAATTCATCTATTTCTGCTTTAGTATATAATTCAGTAAATTCTGCATCGTAAAATCCTGCGTCTATATTCTTTTGAATTATATCACATAAACAAGGAGGTACGAACTCTCCGTATACTTGTTTACGCAGATGATAGTTAATAAGCCTACCTGCTACATATTGATAATTAGGTGTTTCCTCGGAAATTAAATCTGCCGCACTTTTAATAAGTGTCTCTTGAATATCTTCTGTTGCTATACTTTCGAAGAACTGAATTTGACTATTGATTTCTACTTCTGATGCACTAACACCTGAAATGTCTTCACAGGCGTACATAACAACTTTGTGTAATTTATCTATGTTTAAGTCTTCAAGTGTGCCGTCTCTCTTTTTAACCTGCATGTGTGTCCTCAGTCTGTTTATATACGATATATTTATTTCTATACCATTTTAATATAAAACTGTATAAATGTCAATAAGTTTCTATGCTAATTCAAATGTTTTATGAATTTGGAATATAGTGGCATTCTCTTTAACGTATTCCCAAGAAACTATTTCTCCAGGTGTAAAATTATATACTAAATCTCTATCATATATAACCAGCCCTGATGTCCCTGTTATGTTATTACTTATCACTGGAAGTTGTATTGTTTCCTCAGATATGAAATCTTTATTTATAAGTGTAGATAACAATACTAAACTTATACCACTCTGACATAAGTAACCTTCATTTACTATTTCAAAAGGATTAGGCCAACTAGAAGGCGTGTAATAATCTAGGTATCTTGGTAGTGGTTCTATAGTAGAAAAATCTTCTAATACGTCTAAAATATTGTTATGAGTTTTCTGCCTAACCTTGCGCCATATATTTAATCTTTCAGAACCAGTTAAATTCTTATGAAACATTAGCCAATTAGGAACTCCAACGCCTTTGTATCCAATTCATTGTTAGATTTTTGTTAGTTGTATTTACTGCTGATAATGTAATTAAATTGTTACCTTTATCATAAGATGCACCAAAGGAAACATTACCTGATAATGTATCACTTATATCACTTGCTACATCTTGTATTATAACATCTGAATTACCTGTTACACTATTTTCAAAAGCATTAAGATATATAGTACCTGTTCTTCTATAGTTACCGTCTGATGTTCCATCATATTTAACAGTATATTCTAAAACATGTGTATCATATGTTGCTGTACTAATTGGTAGTTCTGAACTTGCAACAACGTTACCACTACTAATAGTCGCTGTGTTGGTTACGTCAAAAGAAGTTGTTTTCAATCCTGATGAGGAACCTAATGATGTTAAGATTTCTATGTTTAATTTTGTTGTAAGTAAACCTTTAACATCCGATCCTGATTTAGCAAAATACATATAATTAACAATATATGCAAAGTTTTCTGCTTCTTCATTACTTGAAAATGTCATTTCAGAGAATTCGTTATCTATATCTACTGGGAAAGATTCTATATCACCAGTTCCAGAACTTGCATATATTTGATTGGTTGCAACTGACTCAAATAAATTCATAGCATTTGATGTAAGCCTTGCATTTAACCATTGCTCTAATTTTGCTTTTACAGTTGTATCTCTGTCATATAACTTAGTACCATATACATAATCGCTATCTAAAAGTTGAAGTTTACCTAATGTATCTGATGAATCGTTATGTAATCTAAAATTAAAAGGTGTTGATGATTTAGATGCTTTACTACTAAAATATATTCTATTAGCATTATCAGGAACAAGTTGTAAACTTTCCCAAGCATCTGCATCTGCTAAATTATTTACTATAGCCGCCGCCTCTGATAAAGTAGTTGCTGAACTTAAATTTGTACTTCTTACATTTACTATACTACCGGAAGTATCACTACCGAATACAACACTTGCTGTACCACTTACATTTGATGACCCTGCTCCTGCCGCCGCTATAAAGAATGTATTATCTGTTGCTGTACCTATTAGAGTTGTATTACCATTTGCAACTTGTCCAGTTGCTGTACTACTTGCAAGTTTAAATTGTGCACCTACTGGGACTCCATGTAAAGGAGAAAAAACCTGCACATTGGCTCCAGATGCATCACTACCATAATTTATATATTGTAAATTATTAATAATTTCTGAGCTTATATTATTCTCTGTAACTGTGAAAGAATTTGAACCTATAGTTTGAACTACATATTTCTTATTCGTATCATTAAATTGAGTACTGTTACCGCCTACAAATCTAACTGTATGACCAGCAACTAATCCGTCTACATTACCTGTAATAGTTGTAGTCGTACCTACTGACTCTGCCGCCGTTACTGTTCTTCCAGTATGCCAAGCATTACCTGAAGGCAAAGTAAAGGAAATTGCTGTTGCATTACTTGATGCAAGTGGGATAGTTTTACCATTTACCCAACTATTTGTTAAATTATCACAGTATACATAATTGTAATAACTACTTGCATTAAAGGTTTCGCCACTATTATCTAATGCAATAACTACAGTTGACGCACCTGATGGTGTGAATGTAATACTATTTTGTACATCAGAAGCATTGCTTGTTCTTAAATGTCCTAAACCTGAAACTGTAATATTTGCAGTACTATCAGCAACTACAGAAATATGTTTATATTCTAATCCTATATGTCCAACACCTGTTGTAGGTGAAACTCTAATAAACTTCTCATCTATTTTTCTATAATCAGGAATTGAATACTGATCGTAAAAATTAAGTTCGGAAGTATAATAACTTATTTGTGTATTGGAAGAACTGAAACCATCTAATGCTTGTATAACTGAACTATTACCATAGTATGTAATAGCAACTTCGTCTGTTGAAGTTAATAAATTTCTAAATGTAGCAGTATGTGTATTTGCTAATGCAGTATTAGAAGAAAATATATAATCATGGCTAACTAGGTTAGCAACTGTGGCATTATCTGAGCCACTCAATATCTCTCCATTTTTCACTACAGTAATTGTGTTGGCAGTAAATGCCAAATTTGTTTCTAAATTTATTAAGTTACCATCTGTAACTGAAGCTCTAAAGGTTGTTCTTGTATCACTACCTGAATTAGGCAATGTATATGTTTTACTTGTACTAGGAGTATAACTTATTGTTTTTTCTGTACCACTAAAACTACCTGGAGTGTATCTTATATGAGGTACTGTAAAGGTTATAATTTGATTATTGGCAATACTTTTAATTGCATCCTGGGCACCTGTGGTGTTCTCTAACGATAATATTTTATTATATGCACCTGCTTGTATTTCTGTATCAGCACCTATATAAAGTTGCTTACTATCAGTTGCTAATCCTAACTCACCAGGTCGTAATGGATTCGGAAGGTCCTGTTTCAGCCCTCGTCTGTTTTGTATTCTTGAAACAATTACATTATTGTTTGATGTTGCCATACTAAAAGTCTCCTAACTAGTAGTATTTATCATCTTATGGGATTACTTGGAATAATAGTCTGCTAATCTAGAGGACCATTTATCACAATATTCATCAAATTCTTCTCCCTCTATAACAAAATCTTTATATTTGCCTTCTCGATCTATCATAAGTATTGCTACCGTTTGTATATTACTACCAAACATTTCATTATGTGCTAATGCGTAAGCACAACCTTGCATAAAGTAATCTTCAATCCATTCACGTTTTTTGATCTTCTTTGCTGTCTTAAAATCTATGATTGCTTCTTCGCCTTGCCACTTGCCTATGCCGTCTGCCGTTCCAGCATATAAACCTTCTGCAATAAGTCCTACTTCAACACCGTATAATTCATCAACTTTAGATAATCTTTTATCT
>Ga0206682_10001882_pt1 | contig 19924 bp, 22 predicted proteins | sample M240m12015metaG_FD_155444 | JGI IMG/M metagenome (GOLD analysis project Ga0206682, IMG submission 155444) | Ammonia-oxidizing marine archaeal communities from Monterey Bay, California, United States - M2 40m 12015 | ecosystem: Environmental > Aquatic > Marine > Intertidal zone | place: USA...
AAAATAATGCCAAGTCCAAGAAAAGGTAAAGCAAAGGTTAAAATTACCTCTACAGGTAAAAGAGTAAGTTACGGTCAAGCGGGCAAAGCTAAAGGAGGAGGCCCAAGAGTAAGACCTGGAACTTCTAAAGGCGACAGCTACTGCGCTAGAAGTTTAGGTATAAAAAGAAGACTTTCCAAGAAAAAAAGAAACGATCCAAATAGTCCAAACAATCTATCAAGAAAACGATGGAAATGTGTTGGCGCTAAGTCTAGAAGATAAATAATAAATATTTATTATATTTGTTATAAATAATTACAATTATGAAAAAACAAGGATATAATTCTAGACTAGATGAGTCTTTAGGTGCAAAGCACGGAAAAAAGTCTCAATCTTTCAAAGATCGTAGAGATGAATCAAAAGCTATGTCAAAAAAAAAGTTTGGTCACGCCTATGGGGGAGACTCAGGAATGTCATACAGACACTCTTCAAGTTGGAAAACTCATAAACATTTAAGTTAATGGCAAAGAAAAAAGTTAAAGTAATTAAAAAACCGAAAAGCGTTCAACAAGTAGACTATGTTTCTAGAAATTCTGAAATACAAAAAAGAATTGACGACAGAGCCAAATATATTGAAAGCCTTTTAGAAGACAAAACAGAAGACAATGAAAAATAAAGCAAAACCTTGTCAATGTGGAAACACTCAGGATCCTAATGGAAACTGTGACGGATCGCATATAAATTAAATCAATACATTAAAATCATGAGCAAATCAAAAGGTCTAGGAGACACGATCGAAAAAATCACAACGGCAACCGGAATTAAAGCAGTTGTGGAGAAAGTAGCGGCAGTTACTGGAAAACCCTGCGGTTGTCAACAACGTAAGGATACTCTAAATAGAGTTTTTCCATACGACAATAAGTAAGAATAAAAAAGAGAATTTTTAACCCTCTAAATTAAAAACATGGCGTACCCTAAAATAACCGTTAATACCGGACTAGTATTAAACCCTATAGCAAGCGACACGCTTCCTATTCCTTCACCAGACTTACCACAACTATCTGGATCAACTACAGCTGCAACTTCTAGTAAGTTAGTTGACGTTGGCGCAGACTTTAGTAATGTTGAAGTAAATGATATTGTTTACAATACAACCGACAATACATCGGCGGTTGTTACCGCAATAGACACTAGCACTATATTATCAATCAGCGCTAATATATTTACATCAGCTGAAGACTATATTATATTCTTAGGTGGCCCACACGGATCTCAAAGAATCAATTCGTCTGAAGGATGCTTGATATATGTAGGAAGCAGTGAAGGAACAATGGACTTAGCAAAGTCTTATGTGGATATTAAGGTCAAAACAATATCTGGAAACGATGTAACGTTTTCAAATTTTAAAGTAGGAGAATATTTACCTGTACAATGTTTGCAGATTTTTTCTACAGGCACTGATGCAGCTGTTAGAAACAACTGTCTTGCAATATGGTAAAAACAACAGTACCGTGCTTTGAATATGTGCAAACAAATTCAACGCTATTAAACTTAGAAATAACTTATGAAATCGTTAATAATGGATGACTGGAAACTATACTCAATTAATACTACGGCATTTGCTTTATCTTTAACTGAACTTGAAATAACATTAAAAATTATATTGCTAGTATTATCTATTGGATATACGATACATAAGTGGAAGAAATTAAAATAATCTACTTATGATTAGTAAACATATATCAGAAAAAGAAGCAACTAAATCTATAACTGCTTTAAGACTTGGATTAGCTAATACTCCTAACGGAAATGCTTTAGCTAACATGAAACAACTTGCTGAAAAAATATTTGAACCTCTTAGAGAACATGTAGGCGGCCCAATAAAAATCAACAGCATGTACAGATCAGAAGCTCTCAATAAAGCGATTGGCGGAAGTAGCCGATCACAGCATTGCCAGGGAAACGCAATGGATCTGGATGACATTTATGGACATAAAACAAACAAAGAGATGTTTGATTTTATAAGAGAAAAATTAGACTTCGATCAACTTATTTACGAATTTGGAAACGAAGAAAACCCTGACTGGGTACATGTAAGTTATGTAGATAAAGAAAAAAACAGAAACAGAGTTTTGAAAGCTGTTAGAGATAAAGGTAAAACAGTTTATATAGACATTACAAATAAATGAAAAAATTAATATTTATTTTTGCGCTTATTGTAAGTTGTGGAGTACATAAAAACCCCCCAGCACCCTCTACGGGCGTATGGTTAGATGTTCCTCCAACAGTAAAAATAGACACATTGTCTTACACAAGATTAAATTGGAAACTAAGAACTGACTTTACTTTTAGATGGAACTATGCTCAGTTTGCTATGAATCAACCGTTCTCGTTTTATTCATCAGCATCTTTTGCTAGATTTTGGAATCCATTTAATTCTTTTGATATGTATTGGAACCGAAGTAGGTTCTGGCATGACTGGGCTTTTAGTTATCCTTATTTTAATTATCACTATCAAACACCTAGATATTACATGTACGAACAGCCTCGTTATGTAGCTGTAATGAAAGGAAGAAGAATTAGTCAAAGAAATAAAGAAGGTCAGGCTGCTATGATACAAGCTTATAAAGAAAAAAAACTAACACTTGCAGCTAATAGACTAAGAAGTAAAATTAAAATAAACAACAATAGAACAAATAGAGACTGGAATAATAATAATAAATTTATTCCAAGAGAAAATCCTAATCCAATTAATGTTAGTTCACCTTCTCGTTACGAATCTAAATCTATATCTAGAGTAGATGTAAACAGAACAAAGGTTAAAATAAAACAATAGGTTATGGGAAAAATATTAGCAAAATTATTTGGAGGTGCTGGCGCAGACATTGCCGGTAAAATATCAGGCATTATAGATAAGCATACTTTTTCAAAAGAAGAAAGAGCTCAGTTAAAACAAGAGATGGACAAGGTGTTTATTGATGCTGAGGCTGACATGCAAAAAAACGTAACAGAAAGATGGAAGACAGATTTGCAACACGGAAACTGGTTGACTAAATCAGTACGTCCACTTACTTTGATTTTCTTAGTAGTATCTACTGTTGTAATGGTTTTTATTGACAGTGGGTTTATTGCTTTTGATGTCGAAGAAAAATGGACAGATCTTTTGCAGCTCACTTTGATTACCGTAATTGGAGCTTATTTCGGAGGAAGGTCGATTGAAAAAGTAAAAAAAGGATAATTTCTTTTGATTATCTTTGTAAATAATAAATTACTACTATGGCAAGAATAAGTACATATCCATTAGACACACATTTAGTTGGATCAGATTATTGGATTGGATCAGACGCTGATAGTAATTACGCAACTAAAAACTTTACAATTGATTCTGTAGCGGAATACATGAATAGAGTTGCTACTCAACAACAAGCATTAAGATTTAAATATACAAATACGATTCCAAGAACAGACGGATGTTTTTTTGGAGCAGACGGAGCAACATCAGCACCAACAGTAGCATACAACACAATAACAGGATTTACTTTAAGTAAATTTGAATTAACTAATTTAGGGATTGATATATCTTCTTTCTATGCTAATCCCTTAGGAGGTTCTGAGGTATTAATGACACAGTGTGATGATGTCTCTAAATGGGCAGTTTTCTCATGGGTATCATCTGTGCAAAACGCAACTAATCCTAATTACTATGACATAGTTGTAGCGTATAAAGGAGGCAACGATGGCTTAATTGCAAACAAAGATTATTTCATATCTTTGCTAACGTACGCTGGAGCAAATGATGCAAATTTTTTGTACACTTTAGATGGAAGCGCAAGTGTTTATGTTATAAATCATAATTTAAATAAATATCCGTCAGTTACAATATTTGACACAAACAATGCTAATGCACAAGTAGAAACGCAAATAACATTTAATAGTTTAAACCAAGCTACATTAACGTTTTCCTTACCGTTTACAGGGGAAGCGTCATTTAATTAATAAATAAAAAATTATGGCAATATCGTATTTATCAAGTATAGCACTTAACAACAACCAGCTTAAAACCTTTAAGGTTGATAATCAAGCTAGTGATCCTACAGTGTCAGGAGTAGGTCAAATGATATTTGATACTACGAATGACGTATTAAAATATAACACCTCAACTGGATGGCAAACAGTAAGCTCAGGAATGGTTACTTGGATTTTAAAAGGAGATTCAGGAGCGGATCAAACAATTGGAGATGGACAATCAGCATCAATATTAGGGGAAACTGGATTTATAACTACAACAGCTGGAGCAACTAGACAGGTTGAAATTACAATGGATGATAATGCGCCTAGTGCAGCAGCCGGAAGTGTTGCGTATCCAGCAAGTATTTCATACAATAAAAAAGGACAAATAACAGCTGTTACTGCAAGTACAGAGCCAATAACAGGTTTTGATATAACTGACGGAACAAATACTCAAACAGTTGCAAACGGAAACACAATTACGTTTGCACACAATACGGGATTAGATGCGGTAATTAGCGCAACGGATACCGTAACTTACAATCTACAATTACAAGATTTACCAGACATGACTCAAACATGGGTTGCAGCTGATGAATTTATTGTATTAGACGGAACGACTCAAAAAAGAAAAGCAGGTAATGAAATTCCAATTAACTTATTAGGAACTCCTAGTGCTGATTTAGCAATGGGTAATAATAAGATTACAGGATTATCTGCACCAACAGCAAATGCTGATGCAGCAACAAAACAATACGTTGACAATGCAGTTGTAGGATCTCTACAAATAAAAGGAGGGTTTAATGCAACAACAGGTGTTATTGATGGTGGAACAGATAATTTAACAACAGGAGCTAACAGAGTAGCTATTGCAGTTGGAGATTTTTATGTATGTACAACAGCAGGTGATTTCTTTGGAAACACAGCCACACCGCTTACAGTGGGGGATCAAGTTATATGTAACACCGCAGCAGCAGCAGGAGCTTCTGTTGAAGGAGATTTTGTAATAGTACAATCAGATACAGATTTAGCAACTGCAACTACAGTAGGTCTTGCAAGTTTTCCAACTTCAGGAGGTTTAACAGTTAACGCAAGTGGTGCTGTAGCCTTAGATGGTCAAACAGGAGTTGCTGGTTCTTATGGAGCAGTAACAAAATCATTACAAATAACAGCAGACGGAAAAGGAATAATAACAGGTATTGCAGAAGCAAATATAGCTATCCCATCTACACAAATTACAGATTTCTGTACAGCAGTTGAGACATGTGTAGGGACTGGATTGAATTATGCGGCAGATATTGGAAATAATTCTGCCACTACATACGCTGTAACTCACGGACTAGGAACAAGAGATGTCATTGTACAAGTTTATGATACTTCAACTTATGACACAGTTATTTGTGATGTAGTGAGAACAAGCACAACAGTAGTTACATTATCTACAACAACAGCACTTGGTACTGGTGCCGCTAGAGTTCTTATATCTGTAAGTTAGTTTTAATTTACTTACATGGCGATAAAATTTCTTAGTGGACAAACTATATCCGGAACATTAACGGTATCTGGAAATGTACAAGGCGCTACGTTTAATAGTCTAGCCATAAACACTACAGGTGTAAATAATCTAGCCAATCAAATAGTAAGAACCGAAGCTAATGGTTATGTAAACTTTGGCTGGATAAACTCAGTCTCTGGCAACCACACAGGATCAATCACAAGAATTACAGCAAGTAACGATGCGTATTTAAGATATGTAACCCCAGCTCAATTTAGAACAGGAGTTACTGATGGATTTTACGCTCCCTCATCAACTGTAAGTGGCGTAACATCTGTAACAGCAGGAAACGGATTAGCTGGAGGAACAATCACTTCAACAGGAACATTATCTACTGTACACCTGCCTTCTTTTGACACACGAAACTCAAATCCAGATCCTGAAGATTATAATAATTTAATTAGGTTTGACTTTAAACACAATTCAACAAACGGATTATCTGATGGCGGTACTTATAATGGTCAAATGACTTGGAGATCTTATGGTAGTGGCGCTGATATGAGTGGAGGACTACCTATTAGACTAGCGTATACAGCTAGTGGAAATCTTTGGAGACAAATGGGTACAAGCGCTACGGCTTGGGGTGATTGGAATAAATTTGCATTGGCAACCGGAACATCTTCGCAATATATTAGAGGAGACGGTTCAATAGCTACTTTCCCAACTATAAGCTCAGGAACAGTAACTTCAGTTGCCACAGGTTCAGGGCTTACAGGAGGAACAATTACTACAACTGGTACTTTATCAGTAGATAGTACTGTTATAAGAACAACAGGTAATCAATCAATAACAGGTAACACAACGTTTTACCCTTCAAGTACTTCAACAAGTTATAGTACTGCGGCTATAGAACTAATGGCTTCTTCAAGTGGCACAAGCGGAACTCCACCAAGAATAGGTTGGCATTGGGGAGGTGTAGTTGCATCATTAATAACAATTGAAGCAAACGGTACAATAGCTGTTAGAAATAATCCTGGTAATGCTTATGAACAATTTAAAGCATCAACTATAACAGCTACATCTTCAATGTTATCTCCTATTTATTATGATTCTGGTAATAGTAATTATTACGGTGATTTCGCATCAACAAGTGTGTTTAATAAACTAAATACAGGTATAGGTAATTTAGGTACTAGCAGAAGTGTTAGCTATTCTATGACAGCAGGTAATTGGTATCGTATAGCTAGTGGTGCGGGTAGATCTTGTGGTGATATTTATATACAAGATGGAATTAGTGGTGGCCCACATGGTAATATAACTTTTTATGCAGGTTCTTCATACTCACAGTATGCAGGAACTATGTTAAAACTTAAAAGTAGCTCTTTTTATAGTGTTATAGGTTTTACAGAGATTAGATTATTAATAGGGACTACTTATCAAGATCAGTTTGTAGAAATATATTGTCAAAGAACTGGTAGTTATAATATAACGGTACAAGACACTCATTATGCAACTAATAATTGGGTTCTTAGTACTTCGGCAACTGTTGGATCAGTACCTACTGGTTATAGTGATAGCACTAGATTAGATATTAACGGAATGTTAATAGCTGAAGCTGGAAATGGATCAAATAGATTTGCGGTTGATAGAGTTGGTGCAATACATTTAAGCGGCGGGACAAGTGGTAATTCAGGTCAAGTATTAACATCTGGCGGAACTGGATCGCCAACATGGACAACACTTCAAAATCAAACTGGTGGCCCTTTTTTGCCTTTAGCTGGTGGAACAATTAGTGGAAATCTTATAGTAACTGGAGACACAGAAACTAGAGGTGGTATAAATTTAAGAAGAGATCTTAGCGCTGGTACAGGCATTTCTTTTTATACTCCAAGTTATTATAATTGGCAAATTTATATGGCTTCTCAAGGGGCCACTGGTTGTGGTGCTAATGCAAACTTAACAGCTCCAGCTGGGTTAAACACTGTTTCAAGCTGGGCGATAAGATCAAGAATGGAAAATGTGAGTACATATGGTTGGTTATGGGAACTTGGTGGTGGTGGTGGTGGTAGTGCAACAGCTTCTTCTATAATGGAATTAGGAGTTACTGGGAATTTACAAACAACTGGATCCATGAGAGCACCTATATTCTACGATTCAAATAATACAGGATATTATTTAGAGCCATCTAGTACAAGTAATTTAAGTAAAGCAATATTTAACACATCTGGATCAGGATTACCTAGGCAAATTACAATAAAAGAAGACGGTGACACTGAAAATTCAATGGGATCATATCCTGGTGCTTGGACATCCGCTTTAAATATACAAAGTAATGACGCAAGTACATATTTATGGTTTTCACCATTAACATCTAACATACCTAGAATACAAACAAATTATGGTCAATTAGATTTTTATACAGGGAATAATACTGGCAGAGCATTGCATTTATCTGGTACCTCAGCTAGATCTGAAATATTTTATGATTTACAAAATACAGCGTATTATGGTGATTTTGCTGGTACAAGTAATTTGAATACATTAACGTTAGCGGGTAGTTTAACTGTTCAGAGCGGATCAGGAACAATTAATGGAAAAGCCACTCAGTTATTTGAGCATGGTTATGGTTCTGATTCTGGTACGTTTTATCAAACTTCTGGATCTTTTGCTGGATATTCAGGATGGGCAAATTATTGGATTGGTAATCATGGTGATGGCTCTACTTATTATAACACTGTAGATATTAGGCCGTTTTGGGGGCCTCCAAAATACTCTAGATTAGAGGGGGGTACATTTAGGGGGCCTTATAATTATGTAACTAATGAAAACGATCAAACCATAGGGGTTTACTTACAAAGTACCACAAGTTTGCGTGCTCCTATATTTTATGATTACAATAATACTGCGTTTTATTTAGATCCAAGCACTACAGGAACATCAGTAAATGTAGCGGGTGATGTTGTAGCGTATGCTAGTTCTGATATTAGATTTAAAAACAATATTACACCAATAACAAATGCTTTAGATAAATTAAGTAAGATAGGTGGTTATACTTTTGAGTGGAATGAAATATCTCACAAGGAAACAGGTAAAAAAGATATAGGTGTAGTAGCGCAAGAGGTAGAAGAAATATTGCCAGAGATTGTACAAACTAGATCAAACGGTTACAAAGCTGTTGACTATCAAAAACTAACCGCACTGCTTATTGAGTCTGTAAAAGAACAACAAGTTATAATAAACGATTTAAAATCAAGAATAGAAACATTAGAAAATAATTAATATCTTTGCAATTATGAATGTAACATATTCTTATAAAATAACACAAATGTTAATGGCTCCGTCATTAGATAATTTAACCGATGTAGTCACAGTAGTTAAATTCGACTATATTGGCACTGATTCAGATTCAGGGTATGAAGGAACTTTTAATGGATCAATCCCTGTGGGTGCACCGGATCCTTCAAGTTTTGTTCCTTTACAAGACTTAACTGAAGATGAGGCTATACAGTGGGTTGTAGCGACATATCCTAGTTGGGATCATCCGCAAGAGGTTATTTCAAATCAAATAAACAATCAGATTACTCCAGAGAATGAAAACGCTCCAATGCCTTGGGCTCCAGAGCCACCAGAACCACTTCCGCCAGGCGACGAGTAATTATAAAAGGTAATCTATAATTGATTATCTTTGTGTAAATTCTACTCTTTATGGCAATTAGATTATTAAGTAGCGAAAATATAAACGGTAATTTGATTGTTACCGGTGCAGTTCAAATTCCTGCTTCAGCGGATGGTAATAAATTTACAATAACATCATCAGCGACTTCAAATAATAATATTATAGAAATGGGCCAATTAGGCTCAGATGGATTTTTAGATGTATCGGCAGCGGGTGGTAATATAGTAAGTCATCTTTCAGGCTACACTGGATATGCAACTTATTTTTTATCAGATGTAGGAATTGGAACTGATTCGACTACAGCGCCATTAACAGTGCATGGTCAACAAAAATGGTATACAACAGCAGCTGATAATAATGAATTAAGGGGGTTTTTTAATCCTGGTGGCAGCGGCGATCCTGCTGTGCTTTCTTTATATCAATCCAATGCATCAACAGTTGGTGTTGAACTAAAGGCATTAGGTGATTCTTGGTTTAACGGTGGAGACTTAGGGGTAGGAATTATTAACCCTGATTCTAGATTTACAGTTTCGTCTAGTACTGCAAATAATGTGGCAAACTTCAAATCTTCAGACGGAACAGCTTATATTGCTATTTCTGATAATAGTTCTTCAACTGCCTTAGGTAATCAAATAGGTGTTGTTGGCGATAGTATGTATTTTGCAACGGCTGATTCAGAAAAATTACGGATAGACACTAGCGGGGTAGTTTACATTATGGGTGCAACCCCTAGTGTAAATAATTCATTTCAATTACAATATAATTCGACAGCAGGAACGGCTGAAATATATTCAAAGTCAACAGGGGGTAACACTAGCTTTGAATTTTACACAAGTGACGGCGGTGTAACGTCTAAAAAGCTTACTATAGCCAATGATGGAACATCAACTTTAGAAGGTCATCTTTATTTAAAAGCAGCGGCTAATCAAGGTCAATTATTTTTTGGAACAAATAACGATTATGAAATATTTGGTGGTGGCATGTGGGGTTATTTAGGCTTCGCTTCTCCTACTTATTATAGGTTTTTTAGTAACGGAACAGATATAGCTCGTATAACCACTGATGGGATTACACTAGGTGATGGATCTCAAAGAAATATAACAGGGCCAACAAATCAAAGTTTAGGATTGTTTGCAAGACCAAATAATGCAAGTGAAGGTATAATATTTTCAACCGACGGAGGAACTACAACAGAAATGTTTATTCAAGATGGAGGAAGAGTCAATATAGGGCCTGTGAATAGTGATTTACCGAGTGCTTTAAATATTGTTCCAATAAACAACTATGATCCAACTGGATCTGGGGGAAGAGATACGGGTGGTATTTTAATTAGAGGAGGTACAACCGGTGATCAAAATAATACAGGTGGTATTGGATTTGCTTTGGGTACTGGAACAGCAGGTATATCAGGTTATCAGAACGGTTCAGATGCAGATAGAGTAGGATTAAAATTTTTTACTCATGGTTCAGGCACGGGCTCAGCGGCCTCAGGGTTATCAATGATAATAAAAAGTGGAGGTGAGGTAGGTATTAATTCAGATGATCCTGGTCAAAAATTAGCAATAGAAGGTGACGGAACAGCGAATGAAAGTGTTTTAAGAGTTAATAATCAAGGTCAGTTTAGTTCAAGAATTTGGCTTAGAAACGCAGGACAAAGCGGTTATATATTTAATTCAGGAGGAACCGCTGATACGTTAGCAGCTGGTATCGCAGTACAAGGTTTTGGTATGGGTATTAATAATAATTCCCCTATACAATTTTACAATGGAAGTGCTGCTAGTGTAAAACTTAGTATTGATCATGATGGTGTTGCTAATTTTACAGGCCCAGTTATTGCAGGAACTACAAGTGATTATACTGATGGTGTTGGAGCTGTTGTAGGAAATTCTTCAGCTGGTGATAATGGTGGTATTGTAGATCTTCATGCTAACGGAAGTCATAGATATTATACTCGTATAGCTCATGGAGCAACAGGAAGTGGATCGGCGGGTTATTGGCACATAAAAACCAATATGGTACCAAGTGCTAGCATAATGTTTTTAGCTAAATTCTATGGTTATGTATATGGCCAAAGCTCAATAGTAGATTTACAACACTCGGGATATGCTTATGCTGGAAGTAATACAGTTATAGCTCAAGGAACAGTAAACAATGGCAGTACTAGCGCTATGAGTAGCGCTATATACTTGACATCAAATCTTGAAGTTTGTTTTAGGATTGATCTCAATTCAAGCACTTATTATGCGGGACTTTGGATGGATGTTGGTCTTCAAAACCCAACAGGCGGCACACACATACTAAAAATATTAGGATCTACGTTTAGTACCACAACAAATTATTACACATAAAAATAAATAAAATAATGGCATTACCACAACCAGGAAACCCTATATCGGCAAACATGATAAACGTAGAAGCGTCTAGAGCAGGTACTACGGCTAATACTAAATTAGCTGGAGCGTCAACGCCTCAAGCTGGTTCACTGGTTAAAATATATCAAACAGCTAATCCGCCTGTAAATCAGTCTGCACCCCATAAATTTTCTGAGTTTTATGGAAGAAGTTTTCCTACAACCACATCATACAGTTCATCTCAAATGGGTGTGTTTTTAGCAAATTGTAATTTTAATGGTAACTTGAATCCATTGAATCAAACATATTATCATAACGGTAGTGGTCAGTACCCAACGGCAGGAGACATCTGTTATTCTGACAGTGCAGGTACAAGTGTACTTGCAGCTGGATATTATACTATACCACCATCATCTAGTGGGAATGGAAACAGAACCTATATAAAAATATCAACAAATCAAGGTGTTGTAGATTCAGGTTATCCATCAACATGTTAAATAAATAATTATGGCAATAAGAATATTAAGTGGCGAAAATATAACAGGGAGTTTTGAAGTTTCTGGAAAGGTTGGTATTGGAACCGCACCAACAAGTAGAAATCTTAGTGTATTTAGGGGCACTGCTGGATCTGTTGCTAACTTTTTACACTATACAGATGCTTCAAATTTTGCAGGGTTATATATAGGAGTTAGTCAGTCAAGTGAAACAGTGTCATTAAATGCAAGTGGTAGCACTGGGGGGAATTTTGAAATGCAATGTGGGAATGCTACAGTTCTAAGTTTAAATAATACAAGCGCAACCTTTGCAGGATTTGCAACTTTTACAGGAAGAGTAGATTCAATAAATGGTGAAGGTTTTAGATTAAAAAATGCCGCTAATTCCACTAACGAAGGTGGATTTACACGATCAGGTTATTGGGAAGGAAACACTAACAGAGATCCTGGTATATTTGCTGAAACAGGTTTAAATTTAAGATTTTACGCTGGAGGCTCAGGTACACCTAAAATGATACTTAGCTCTACTGGTAATGTCGGAATAGGTACGGGTACTAATATTTATGGAGATTTACATTTACAAGGAGGGCAGCAAGATATAGTATTAACAAACACTGCGGCTGATGGAGTTGCAGGTTTAACAATATCAAGAATTATTGGTCAAGCAAGAGGCTATTCTAATAACGGTGCGGTTATGCAATCTATTGATTTTGAAACTAACAGTGGTTTTTGGTATAAAGGTGATATTGTATTTAAAACAAATAATACAGACGGAACAGACACTACAGTAGCGGCCTCTGAAAGAATGAGGATAAAAGCTGATGGTAGTATTAATATAGGATCTAGAAGAGCCGCTTTACCAAGCAATTTTGGTTACAGTGGATCTTATAAAGTATTAATACTCGGGAGTTCAGGAACAAATTACCAAACAGACGCAGTAACATTATCACTTGGCGTGGATGTAACAGGTAATCCGAGTGGTGCTTATAATGGAAACGGTAGGGAAATAATTATTAGAAACGAAGGAGCTTTTATATCTCCTAATGCTGCTAATAATGGTTATAATACTATTTTGAGTTGGAATAGTTCTGGGCAACCATATTTTAATCAAAACGTCGGGATCGGTACGACTTTGCCTGGGGAAAAACTTGAAGTAAATGGTGTTATACAAATAAAAAGAGTTGGTGATCATCCAGCTATAAGATTTGTAGAAAATACAACAACAAGAGGTTATATAGGAACAGGTGATTGGGCTATAAACGGCTTATCAGATGCTGATTTAGGTATATCATCAGCGAGTGCAGGTTCTTTAGTTCTAGGAACAAATTCAGGAAATGGACGTGTTTATATTGTAAACGGCGGCAACGTCGGAATAAATGCAGCTACTCCTAGAGATAAATTAACTGTCTTTACCGCAGGTTCTTCAGAACAAGAAATTGGATTACGACTTGTAAATCCTATTGGTTTTACTAACGCAGGGAGTGGAGCTTCAATTATTTTTGCTCAAGACAGAAGTCAAACTGAAAATCTTCCTATGGCTAAAATAAGAAGTAGTCAAACCGCTGCGGGTAGTAGTTGTTGTGGAGACTTAATATTTTCTACATCGCACACTTCACTAGGTGGCATGATAGATAGAATGAAAATAACAGCTAGCGGAACTGTCGGAATTCCTAATGATGTCGGTAGTTTTTCAGGGGCCGCAAGTTTGGTTTTAACAAAAAAATCAGGCGTACCTTATATCCAATATCAATATTCGGGTACAAGTACTAGTTTTAGATTAGAAATGGATGAATATGTAACCTCTGGAAATGTTAGGCAATATTTTACACAAACTAATGCAGGTGTTTCAAATGGTTTTTCAATGACGTTTAATACCGGTAGTGTAATATTTGGAGATTTAGAAGTAGCTAGTGCTACAGTAAATTCAGGAAGTGCATTTAAAAAAGATTCTAAAGCTAGAATGACTTTATGTCAAGCAAGTAATTCGACGGCATTAACTGATTTACAAGAATATTTTAATCCAAATGGAGCTGTTGGAAAAATACAAACAAGTGGTTCTGCGACTCTATTTACAACAAGTTCTGATTATAGATTAAAAGAAGATTTAAAAAGTTTTAGTGGGTTAGAAATGGTAAGTAAAATACCTGTTTATGATTTTAAATGGAAAATTAGTGATGAAAGAAGCTATGGAGTCATGGCTCACGAACTTCAAGAGGTTTTACCTCAAGCTGTTGGTGGTGATAAAGATTATGAAAAAGAACATGTAGTTAAAAAGGCAGAATATGATGATGATCATAATTTAATTAAAGATGCCGAATATGGTAAGAGACCATCATATCAAACTGTTGACTATTCTAAAATCGTTCCATTATTAGTTAAGTCAATACAAGAACTAAAAGCTGAAATAGAATTATTAAAAAATAAATAATTATCTTTGTAAAAATATTAAAGAATGGCAAATTTTTATAAATGGACAATAAATCAAATGAACGCCCGTATCGAAGAAGATGGGAATCAAAACGTAATCTACACAGTACATTGGACGTATACCGCTCAAGACGACAAAGACTCGCAATACACCGCTAGTCAAATAGGAACTTACTCTTTAAAGTATGATCCGTCAACAACTTTTGTTCCTTACGCTAATGACGAAGGATTTGAGAATGTAGTTATTAGCTGGCTAAAAGCAGGGCTTCCTGTAGCTGACATGGAAGCAAGTTTATCTAAACAAATAGATTTAGAGAAGCATCCTATAGATGAAGATTTATACTTTACATGGGATAACCCAGTTCCTCCGGCACCGGTTGAAGAAGAATAATATATTTACTATATTTACATAAATAAAATTAACATTAAAAATAAATTAAAATGAGTGAAATTAAATTAACTGAAGACGAATTAAAAAAAATTCAAGAACTAAACCAAGACTTTACTAAAGCTAAATTAGAGATTGCTGATAATGTATTAAGACAGCAAATGAATCTAAAATCTTTAGAAGACTTAAGAGGTGCGTTTGGTATTGAAGAGAAAAAATTAGCGGAGAAATACGGGCAAGATGCTGTTATTGATTTAGCAACAGGTATTGTCACTAAAAAACCGCAAGCAGTAGAAGCAGAACCTATAAAATAAAACAATGGCTAGAATAAGTAATACCACAGCGTACTCAAGTATAATTCCTACACTGCCGGATTACTTTGTGCTAACAGATGCAGAGAATAATTTAAACACTAAAACTTGTACGTTAGAAAACTTACAAACTTTATTTGGCTTAAATACTACGTCCGTTACAATAGCTATTCCAGAAACTTATTTAAAAGTAATTGCAGCACAACCATACACATTGCTAGCTCCTCCTGGAGACGGTTATGTGTATGATGTTAGTCAAATTGTAAGCTTAATGATTCCAGGATCAACTCCTTATAATTTTGTAAACACTTTAAATATAACACAAGGCGCTATTCAAGAACCATTGCCACTGCTTTTATTAAACGCTGCAAGTAAAAAAGTATATAAAAACGATCCTTCACCTGCTGAATTTATTGCAGAAAACGCAGGAATAACATTAGGTGGTTTGGCTAGTCCAAGTGCAGGGAATGGAACTTTATATATAAATATTACATACAGAAAGCTAAAATTAGATTCTACATTTTAATTAAATGGACATTAGAAAGATTTCAATAGGAGCAGACTATAAGTCTGGAGCTATGCATTACATAGTAGGGCAGGATGTTCTTGGAGGATCTTATATTATTCATTTAATACAGCACGACTCAGGCGCAAGTTCATATAAGATTTGGATAGAAAAAAATAAAGAAATTGTTATATGGAAAGAGTTTAAAACTACCTTACCTATTTCTATTGAATATAATATAAACTTTTAATGCAATCTCCATTTTCATTTATTGTACGTCCTGTAAACGGCACTAGGTATGATAACGTAAAGAAAATAGCAGACTTAGATTTTTTAATTAGCGTATCAAAAGAAGATCATAAAACGGCTAATAGGTATGCGCAAGTGGTGTCAACTCCAATAAATTATTCAGGAGATGTCAATATAGGTGACATACTTTTAGTACATCATAATGTTTTTAAATATTACAATGACATGTACGGGCGTGAGAAAAGTGGTAAAAGCTTTTTTAAAGACGATTTATTCTTTATTGACTTTGATCAATTTTTTTTGTATTATAATAAAGAAGAGTGGAAAAGCCATTCTAAGTATTGTTTTATAAAACCTATTCCGCCAAAAAAATCTTTTTTAGGAAAGACCGGCAAAGAAGAACCTCTTATGGGTGTTGTTAAATATAACAATCAAGAGTTAAAAAACTTAGGTGTAAAGGTAGGAGACGAAGTTTCTTTTACTCCTGAGTCTGAGTATGAGTTTTATGTAGAAGATGAAAAGCTATATAGAATGTTTACAGATAACATAACTATGATTATGTAAATGGATATTAAAGATATTAAAGAACAAATAATAAAAGCTGGAGAAAAAGCTGTTATACAATTAATAAAGGTAGCTAAAGAAGATATTATTAAATACGATAAGGATGATGAGTTAGCTGCTGACAGATTAAAGAATGCTGCCGCTACTAAAAAGCTTGCTATCTTTGACGCTTTTGAAATCCTTAAAAGAATAGAAGACGAAAAGCAATTATTAGAGGGTGGTGATATAAAGAAAAATAATACCCCTAAAGGATTTGCAGAATCAAGATCTAAATAACTTATACACTACACTAACTAGAGTAGTTCCAAAAAATGTTTTATCTACAAAGAATAAAGCAAGAACTTGGACTTATGGTTATAACGAAAAATATAATTTTGTTGTTATATCTAAGTCAGGTCAAATAGGTGATGTCATAGAAATAAATGGCCTACATATTGCATTACCAAAAGCTCCTACAAAAGTTTATTCAAGATCCAAAAAAAAAGATGATCAGTATTGGGAGGCGCATGAAATAAGTAAAGAATTAAAAAGAATACAGTCAATATTTCAATGGCATGAAGCTCCGATACAATTCAAGAACAAATGGGTGGATTATATCGAACAAGAGTTTGATAGGAGAGAAGAAGGTTTTTGGTTTATGAATAACGGTGTTCCTACTTATATTACAGGAACACATTATATGTATTTACAATGGACAAAGATTGACGTTGGTCATCCAGACTTTAGAGAAGCAAATCGTTTGTTCTATATATTCTGGGAGGCATGCAAAGCTGATAAAAGAAGTTTTGGTATGTGTTATTTAAAAATAAGACGTTCTGGGTTTTCATTTATGAGCTCGTGTGAAGGTGTTAACACAGCGACAATAACTAAAGATTCTAGAATAGGTATACTATCAAAAACTGGTGCGGATGCAAAGAAGATGTTTACAGATAAGATAGTGCCAATATCAAACAACTATCCTTTCTTTTTTAAACCTATACAAGATGGTATGGATAAGCCTAAAACAGAATTAGCTTATCGTGTTCCAGCTTCTAAGATTACTAAAAAGAATATGTATACAGTAAGTGAAGAGGAGCTTGAAGGATTAGACACAACAATTGACTGGAAGAATACATCTGATAACAGTTATGATGGTGAGAAGTTACAGTTATTGTTACACGATGAAAGTGGTAAATGGGAGAGGCCAGAGAATATATTAAACAACTGGCGTGTAACCAAAACATGTTTAAGATTAGGTAGTAAAGTCATAGGTAAATGTATGATGGGATCTACATCAAATGCGTTAGATAAAGGTGGTAGAAATTTTAAAGATTTATTTGAGTCATCTGATTGCAGAAACAGAAACTCTAACGGACAAACAAAAAGCGGTTTATATAATCTGTTTATTCCTATGGAGTGGAATATGGAAGGTTTTATTGACATGTATGGTATGCCTGTGTTCAAGAATCCAGACAAACCTATTAAAGGAATAGACAAAGAGCCTATTACTCAAGGGGCTGTAGATTACTGGACTAACGAGGTTGAATCATTAACTTCAGATCCTGACGCTTTAAATGAATTTTATAGACAGTTTCCTAGAACAGAGTCACATGCGTTTAGAGATGAAAGCAAACAATCATTATTTAATTTAACAAAAATATACCAGCAAATAGATTATAATGATTCTATAAATATGGGACACTTTATGACTCAAGGTGGGTTCCATTGGAAAGATGGTATAAAAGATTCTAAGGTAATCTGGAGCCCAAATAAAAGAGGTAGATTTTTTGTAACTTACATCCCTAAAGCTTCTCTTCAAAACAATGTGATAAAGAAGGGTGGAAAGATGTATCCAGGCAATGAACATATTGGATCGTTTGGTTGTGACTCTTATGATATTTCAGGAGTTGTAGTAGGTAAAGGTTCTAACGGAGCTTTACATGGACAGACAAAATTTAATATGGATGATGCGCCTAGTAATGAATTCTTTTTAGAATATATTGCTAGACCTCAAACCGCTGAGATATTTTTTGAAGAAGTTTTAATGGCGTGTATATTTTATGGCATGCCAATATTATGTGAAAATAATAAACCTCGTTTATTGTATCATTTTAAAAATAGAGGATACCGAGGCTTTTGTTTAAACAGACCGGATAAAACTTATAATAAGTTATCTAAGACTGAAAGAGAGTTAGGGGGTATTCCAAACTCATCTGAAGATGTTAAGCAATCTCACGCCTCAGCTATTGAGTCGTATATTGAGAAATATGTAGGATTAGATTTTGAAGGAGATTATAGAGAAAAAGACGATATAGGTAGTATGTATTTTCAAAGAACACTAGAAGACTGGGCTAAATTTGACATAACAAACAGAACAAAGTTTGATGCTGCGATTAGTTCTGGTTTAGCAATTATGGCAAATCAAAAACACTTGTATACACCCGTTCAAAAACAATCAAAAATAAGCATTAACTTTGCGAGATATAATAACAAGAACTCAGTAAGTCAATTACTTAATAAATGAAAGAAGTAACAATAGATATACAGGCTGCTGCATTTCCAGATCAATTTGTTTCTGACGCTACAAAAGACACTGTAGAGTACGGATTACAAATAGGTCAAGCAATACAATACGAATGGTTTAGAAGAGACAGCGGCTCATGTAGATTTTATAGTCAATGGAGTGAGTTTATGCGACTACGTTTGTATGCTAGAGGAGAGCAATCCGTAGCAAAATACAAAAATGAATTAGCAATAGATGGCGACTTAAGTTATCTGAATTTAGATTGGTCACCCGTACCTATAATACCAAAGTTTGTCGACATCGTAGTAAACGGAATGTCAGACAGACTTTTTAAAGTTAAAGCCTACGCTGAGGATGCGTTGTCTGCTGAGAAAAGAAATGAATTTCAGGAGATGATTGAAGGCGAGGTATTAGCTAGACCTTTATTTCAACAAATAGACCAAGACTTCGGTATAAATGTATTTCAAACAAATGAAGACGAACTTCCGGAAAGTGACGAAGAAATGGAGTTGTTCATGAATATGAAATATAAGCCTGCTATTGAAATTGCTCAAGAAGAAGCGATTGATACATTAATGGCAGAAAATCATTATAATGATATTAGAAGTAGGGTAGATTATGATTTAACAACTATAGGTATAGGTATAACAAAGCATGAATTTCTACCAGGATCTGGCGTAAAACTGGATTATGTAGATCCAGCTAATGTTGTTTATAGCTATACTGAAGATCCTTATTTTAAGGATTGCTTTTATTGGGGAGAAATAAAAACAGTTCCAATGACGGAGCTAATTAAGATTGATCCAGATTTAACAAATGAAGATTTAAACCAGATTGCTAAGTACAGTCAGTCATGGTATAATTATTTTAATACTGCGCAGTTTTACGAAAACAGTATGTTCTACAGAGACACTGCAACGTTAATGTATTTTAATTATAAAACAACACATTCGTTTGTGTACAAAAGAAAAAAA